>ERZ773055.145-NODE-145-length-49245-cov-10.827587_pt1 | contig 49245 bp, 51 predicted proteins | sample MGYA00580515_ERZ773055 | MGnify/ENA primary metagenome ERZ773055 (study PRJEB29015, sample SAMEA2737993) | human oral metagenome | biome: human oral; feature: human-associated habitat; material: dental | place: China | collected 2064 ...
TCATAGCAGTGTTTATCCGCTTAGAAAGGTCATTAAGCAGTTTGACGACAGATTTTTCTATGTGTTTGTCGGAGATTACTTTGACAGAGGAGAATCGCCCGTAGAGACCTTTAATCTTGTGGAAGAGTTATCTACGAAAGAGAATGTAGTGATGCTTCTCGGAAACCACGAGCATCACATGCGGGATTATCTTCTTGGCGAGTTTGATTCACTTCCGAGACAGGCGAAAGAGACATATCGAGCATTTAAGGAAGCAGGTATTTCGGAGGTTCGTATTCGAGCGTTTTACGATAGGCTTCGAGAATATTACGCTTTTAAGGTGTTCGGGAAGAAGTATTTTGTGTGTCACGCGGGAGTCCCGTTTATTCCAGAGAGAGCGAAGTTTATCAGCACCCGACAGCTTACAGGTGGTTTAGAGGACGGAGCGGGGGAGATTGATACGATTTATACGGCTAACGCGGTTAAGCGTGGCTTGATAACGGATAGCGGAGAGTATTTAGGGTTTATTCAGATTCACGGTCACTTGAATACGCCGTCAACTATTTTTAGCTATAGCCTTGAGGATAGTGTGGAGTTCGGTGGAAACTTAAAATACGCGGTAATTAATCCTAATAGAGAGATGCCGTCTATTTGCAAGGTAAGTAATAAGTTTGCAGGGGTAGGTGAGAAGGCTACAGGGATTACGGTAGCGGATGCTCGTGTAAACGCGCTTTTGCAGAAGGTAGGAATCAGAGTTAAGGATTTAGGCGACTATTATAGCGTAAACTTCTCTCCGACTGTGTTTTATAACAGGTATTGGAACGAGTATACGGTAAAGGCGCGTGGGTTGTTTATCGAGAAGGAAACGGGAAAGGTCGTTGCACGGAGTTACGATAAGTTTTTTAATGTCGGTGAGCTAGACAGCGAAGAAGGGATTGCGGAGAAGCTTCGATTTCCTGTTGTATTCCGAGAAAAGGCAAATGGATTTTTAGGGATTGCCTCTATGTATCGTAAGACCGGCGAGGAAAAGTGTGAGTTAAAGCTGTTTTCAAAGTCAATGGATAAGGGGCAGTTCGTTTCGATGCTCCGTGAGGCTTGGGATAACTTAAAGCCCGAGACACGGTATGTCCTAAAGAGAATCATGGTAGAGCGGCATGTGTCTGCGGTTTTTGAGGTAATTCACCCGAATGACAGGCATATCGTAGACTATAGGGACGAGACGAAGTTGTATCTACTAAATTTCGTAGAGAACGCTTTAAGTACGAAGGTTTATGCGCCAGAGGAGTTATTGGGAGAGGACGGTTTATCGGTCATATTAAGCGACAGCGGAATAAGTTTACCGAAGGTGCTTGCTATAGCGCATGGTAGGGACGAGTGGCGTAAAGCGGTAACGGAGCTTTCGCTTAGAAAAGACATTGAGGGGGCGGTATCGGTAGATAAGCGTGGATACATGGTGAAAGTAAAGACAAACTGGTATCGCGACCTTAAGGCGAGCAGAAAGGCGCTCTGGTATGGCAGAGACATAAACGCTTTCACGCATTATGCGATTAAGCACGGGCTTGAGAAAGAGAGCGTGGTTGTGATTAAGAGGCAGATGGATAAGGAGGTACGGTAAGATGGTGGTATTCATGTTTGAGCATTCCAGTATGTTTGTCTGGATTTGGATAATGCTCGCGATTGCCTTTGGAAAGGGCGTGTATCGGTTCATTAGGAGCAAGGGAGATTTTTCCACTCGCATTAAGGCGGTAAAGGAAGAGTATTTTGCAAAGGATTTCGAGGGGCTTTCGACTTCGGTCATTTTCCTTGGGTTAGCGGTGCTTTTCCTGCTTAGTTATCTTTTGCTTGAGCATGGAGACGTGTCTAAGCGGTATCTGATTCATGTAGCGGAGAGCGAGGCGATTCAGAGTTCTTCTCTAAGTGTTAAGCCGCTTGAGGCAGAGTTTACTGCGCCGCTGGATGCTGTGGTTTATTCAAGAGACGAACAGAACGGTGATAAGGTATCGGAGTTTACGCCGCTTGATGAGAAGAAATCTATTGCTACGGTTACATTTGGGGATAGCAATGTAGTGAATGGCAGTGCTACGAGTTTCATGGTGAATTGTGCAGACAAGTTTAAGATTCGGACGAATCAGCAGTATAAAATCAATTATGCTGAGGTTTCCAAGGGTAAGTTAAGCATTTATCCAGATAGTGAGCAGAATCTTAGAAGTGTGAGATATAGAGTTACAGGGTTTAACAAAGGCTATAGGTATTACCTAGACGGAGTGACGCGGATTCCAGACGCAGAGGTAGCACGTGGGGATACGATGATTACGCTATTTACAACCTTTTCGCATAAGGAGAAGGATGATGACGAAGAGGGTAGTCTTCCCCCGTATCGAGTGGTGAAAGAGCATAACATTATCGGGTATGACAAGGACTGGAATATTAGGGACTGCTACTTGATTCGGCAGTGAGAGGGGGTGACTGGAGTTTGTGTAGTGACGATATGTGGCTGGCTTACTGCATTCTTGTAGGTGCATTGGTTGTGGGGATACTCGTGGTAAATGAGTGTCTTGACGGTAGGATTTCCAGTAATTTATCTTTCTTCGCCGAACAGGTAACGGTTAACCGTCTGTTGTCTCGCTCCGGTTATAAGTCTTGCCTAGATGTCGGTTCGGTTGCTGGTGTGCTTGAGTTGCCTTGTGGAGCTAGCCTTTTTGATATAGACGGTGCAGAGGTAACAACACAGGGTAATCGTTTACAGGGAAAGCGATTAATGTTTGATAATCGCTTACAGGTTAAAGACGGCGCTGGCTTGGTTCGGTATAAGGTAAGTTTACCAAACGGTGCTTCTGTTCGCAGGACGGAGCATGGCAGTATCTCTCTTAAGAGGAGCGGCACAGTTTATACGATAAAGCGTAGTGGCTATAAGTGTGCGCGAATGTTTAGCCTTGTTGTTTATTCGCTAGACAGAAGTTTGCGGTGGTATCTGGACGGTGCAGAGATTGAGTTTCCGAAAGATGGGAATGTTTCGCTAGTCACTGCACCGGTCGGGCAAATGACTAGGTTGTTTGGCTATGACAGTGAGAATCGTCTCTGTGACGGAGTTATAATAAGGGTTATATAGGATATTACGACATGAAGTATGTTGAGATTAAGATACCTGCATTTTTATTTTATTTGTTATTCCCTGCAATTTCATTTGTGGCAGTAATTGCTTGCATAGTTGTAACATTGGATTGGTACCAGAGTTTTAGTCTGTTAAGCAGTGCCGAGAAGTCACTGTCATCGGTGTCGTCCAATATTACAGTACAGCCAGCACAGGTTTCATTGAGTTTAGCGACAGATTCTTTCGTTTATGATGAGCAGGGAGGCTCGGTAATCGGGGATTCTTTGATGTCATTTAACGCAGGGAGTAATGAATTAAGTTTTGGTGTGAGTTATCCTCTTAATTCGGGGAAGCAGAAGTCGGTCGAGGTTAGTTTATCCGGTAAACGGGACGGTGCTAAGTATCTGTTTAATGTTAAGAAAGCCCGCATGATTAAGTCGGTTGAGTTTCAAGTGTCTGGTTTAGACACTTCGCTTAACTGGTATTTGGACGGTAAGCGTGTGATTCCTTCCGATGACGGAATAATTTCGACATCATATGAGTTTCGACAGGGGAAATGGTATATCATTTTGATGGGATACAATAGTGTAGATGGCTCGGTGCGTGACGGAGTTATCATAAAGATTGTGTAGGGTGTCAACCAAAAGCACACAGAAAGGTCTACAAATGGCAGGCTCAATCGAAGAACAGGTCGAGGGATATTACAAGAACATCCTAAAGGGTTTAGGGGTTCGCTGTTATGCAAAGACGGAAGAAGTGAATAGCAAAATCACAGAGGCGTTGAAAAATAGCGTTTCTAAGGGTGGTGGTTCGGGTATGAATTACCCCGACATCAAACTCTTGCTCGAAAATTCCACGCGCCGTGATATTCCCGTCATGATTGAAGTAAAGGGAACTCTCGGTAAACTTGAAAAGGTTGACAAGAATGGTGAAATTGTCGGGGTGACCCATTGGGCGAGTGATGGTAAAGTCGGGAAAGACGGAAAGCCTACGCATCTAAAAGGTGAACCAAACTATAGCGTTGTCAAAAGCTTCGCTGTAAATGGAGCGATGCACTATGGTTCAGCAATTTTAGACGGTGGATATGACGAAGTAATCATTGTTGGTGTTAATGGTTGCGAGTTAAAAGACGGTCAAGTTGTAAACCCGGAATGCAAGGCGTATTACGTTTCCAAGAAGAATAACTGTATTCCAAAAATCATCTCTGAAATCACAGCCGAGGATTGGAGTTTGTTTGCTCATGTTGATGCCTTATTTGAGCGTTTAGACCAGTTGAATTTGTCGGAAGCAGAGATTGAAGCTTTGACTAATAAGACCGAGGCGACACTTGAAGAGAAAATCAAACGGATTCACCAAAGTTTATATGACGATGTTCAACTAAAGACAGCGCTTACGACAAATGAAAAGCTGTATCTTTTCTGCGGCTTGATTATGGCGGGGCTGAAAACCGATGGCGTTCGTACGTTAGAGGTTAGTGACTTGCATTCCAATAACAGCGACCATAACAATGATGGAACGGTTATTCTTAGCAATATTGAGAGCTTTTTGTATGCTAAAAACGCAAGTGTTGAAAAGGTGCAGATGATTTCCGGCTTGTTGCGGGGTGTATTCACGAAAGCGGTTTTATGGAAACCAAAGAACGGTGAGAGTTTAATCAAAGTTTTGTTTCATCAAGTGAAAGTAGATATTATTCCCCTGCTCGAAAGTAAATTGCATTTGGACTTTACGGGGCGCATTTTGAACTCCCTTAACGATTGGGTGTCGATTGACAATGACGCGGCAAATGATGTGGTTTTGACCCCTCGCTACGTCACGCAATTTATGGCGAAATGTGCCCGCACGAACAAGGATTCCTTTGTTTGGGATAAAGCGATGGGGTCGGCTGGATTCTTGGTTTCGGCTATGGACGTGATGATTAAGGACGCCCGTGAAACGATTGCAAATCCCGATGAGTTAGCCCAAAAAATCAAACATATCAAAGAAAACCAACTCTTAGGGATTGAAATATTGGGGAACATCTACATTCTAGCCGTTCTCAACATGATTTTGATGGGTGATGGTTCGTCCTCGGTTCTCCAAGGGGATTCTCATGATTATGTTTTGTCAAAAGATTTTCCGGCAAATGTCTTTTTGCTGAATCCTCCGTATAGCGCTCAAGGGAAGGGTTTCAACTTTGTGGAAGAAGCCTTTAGCCAGATGACGCATGGTTACGGTGCTATTCTCATTCAAGACAGTGCAGGAAACGGTCAAGGTTTGCCTTATACGGAACGCATTTTGAGGAACAATACGCTAGAAGCATCCATTAAAATGCCTTCGGGTTTATTCGGGAATAAGGCGAGCGTGTCGGTTTGCATCTTTGTCTTTAAGGTTGGTCGTCCACATGAAGCGGATGATTTAGTGACTTTTATTGATATGAGCGAGGATGGCTATAGCCGTCTCAATCGTAAGAAATCAACGCAGGACACGAATCTGCGCGATACAGATGACGCAACGGGTCGTTATGAAGAGGTCTTAGCTCGTGTGCTGGGTAAAAAACCAAAAACAACTTATTACACAGAGAGTAATGGTAAAGTCATTCATGACACTATTAGCTTGAAAGGTGACGATTGGCTGTTTGTACAACACCAGAGCTTAGATACCATACCAACGGAAGCGGATTTTAAGGCGGTGGTTGCTGACTATTTGAGTTGGAAGGTTGCTTCATTGATGAGAGGCGGGAATAGGGATGGTGAAGTTTAAGGAGTTTAAGATAGGGGAGCTTTTTGAGACGAACCCATACAGAGATGGTCGTCAAGTTTTGACCGGTGGTAATGTACCTGCTAAAAAGTTAAAGCCGGGCAATACACCACGCATTAGTGTGACAAGTAAAAATAACGGCGTTATTGGGTACTATGAAGATGTGGACATGAACTCATATCGTGTTTTTGAAAATGCTATAAGTGTTTCCTTTCTTGGCACTGTTTTCTATCATCCATATCGAGCATCGTATGATATGAAAGTTCATTGTTTGAGATTGAAAGACCATGAATTAAGTGAATGTGAAGCGTTATATTTGGTTTCAGTATTGAAGAAATTGGTTTCTGTTTATAATTATAGTAATCAATTATCTAGCACGGAGATTGTCGAGCTTGTAATACCAATTCCGGTAAAACCTTCCGCAGACGATGTTAATTACACTCAAGACGACATTGACTGGGACTATATGGAGTCCTACATTCACGAATTAGAGGAGTCCTACATTCACGAATTAGACGTTTATCTAAAAGAGACAGGCTTGGACGACTATAGGTTGACGGATGCCGAGCGGGACGTTCTAGGACGTGCGCCTGTGTTTAAGGAGTTCAAGGTTGGAGAGTTGTTTGAGGGCACATCTGGTGATAAGGATTTGAAAAAAGAACATTTAGACGGCGCGGGATACCCTGTCATTACGGCTGGTATTGAGAGTTTAGGAGTTGCAGGGTATTCCTCTGCGGGCGCAAAGATTTTTACAGCTAACACCTTAACGGTTGATATGTTCGGAAATTGTTATTTCAGACCATTTAAGTACAAGATGGTGACACATGCTCGTGTTTTCTCATTGAGTTTGAAAGATGGCTCTTTAACAACAGAGACAGGGCTGTTTATATGCACCTTATTGAAATGGTTGACTTCTAAGTATAATTATAGCAATATGTGTTCATATAACAAAATCAAAGAGGAAACCCTCAAAATCCCCATCAAACCAGACACCGATGAAACCAATTACAGTGCATCCGACATTGACTGGGACTATATGGAGTCCTACATTCGCGCCACGGAAAAAGAAGTCATCGCGGACGTTGTGGAATACAAAAACGCGGTCATTGAAAACACAAAGAACATTGTCTCTGGGGCTGGGTTATCATAAGGATTGTATAGAGGGTGTTGTAATGTATGGCAAAGACTATAAAAATGGTTTGTGTCTACCGGACTGGTTACACGATATAGCACTATTTAGTATCATTTTATTAACTTTATTATTAGTACCTCTATGCACGACTATGTATGCTAGGAGCAAAGTTAAGAAAACGGAGAATTTGCTGTCGTCAGTGAAGTCGAGCATCACGGTGCAGCCTACAACTGTAGCCTTGCATTTACCTACAGACTCGTTTGTTTACGGAGAGAAAGGCGGGGCAATAGTCGGGGATTCCCAAATGGCATTTAACGAGGGGAGTAACGAGTTAAGTTTTCATGTGAGTTATCCTACTGGAGACGCACAAAAGTCGTTTGATGTTCGTTTATCTGGGGCGCGTGACGGTTCTACATATAAGCTCATGAGTGAAGCGAAAAAGAGCGTTGTTGATTCGGTTAAGTTTCGAGTTTCTGGCTTAGATAATTCGTCAGTCTGGTATGCGGATGGAAAGCGTGTCATGCCGTCCGAAGATGGCAGTATATATTTTACGCTTCCGAAGTCTGGTGATGATTGTGAAGCATTTAGATACACGGTTTGTTTGGTTGGGTATAGCGGAGTGGACAACTCATTGCGAGATGGAGTCATAGTCAGTTATAAATGAGCGCCGAGAAGCCCCCTAGACGGGCTTCTGGTATTTAGGTGGTAAAGGGTATCAAGGGAAGCCCTATCGTGTCGCTACGAGGCGTGTGGTGCGCGAGAGAGGTATTCTGGGTTTATGTGGGAGGATAGAGATGGCAGAGGTCAGTCAAAATTTTTACACATCGGATTCGATTAAGTCCTTAAAGGGTGCAGAGCCGTATCGTTTGCGTCCAGAGACAGTGCTAGGGACAAAGGATGAGAACGGTGTGCTTCATGCAGAGTTTGAGGTGTTGTCGAATGCGACCGATGAGGTACGAGAGGGGCATTCGGATAAGGTCATTGTTCGGACTTTTAAGGACGGAGCGATTGAGATACAGGATTTCGGTCGAGGCGTGCCTATGGGGTGGAACGAGGCAGAGGGGAAGTATGCGTATGAGTTAATCTTCTGTACGATGTATGCTTCGGGAAAGTATGACGCTTCAAACTATAGCCGTTCGGCGGGCTTAAACGGTATCGGAGACACGGCGGCGCAGTTCACTTCGGAGTATATGGATGTGGAGTCGGTGCGTGATGAGCATAAGAATGTCGTGTTTAACGGTGACGGAAGCGTAAAATCGTTTGATACGGTGAGAACGCGCTATACGATGCGCTTTGAGAAGGGTTATCCTGTAGGGGAGTTGCAGATAGAAGAGGGCGTTGAACAGCATACGGGGACTAAGATTAAGTTTAAGCCCGACTTAGAAGAGGTCTTTAAGGACGCGCAGACGATTCATTTTGACATAAGCACATATCTTACGAGGCTTCGGCGTGATTCGATGCTAAGTGGGGCGCTTATGGAGCTTCACTACGAGGATATGAAGCCGATAGAGGTGTATTATCCAGACGGGGTGAAGAGTTGGCTTGACGAGACTGTGCCAGTAGAGAGCCGATATACAAAGGATTTGCTTTCGTTTAGCGGTTCTGGGACAGGTAAGGATAGCGACACAGCCTCGGCAGAGGAGTATACGGCGACTTACGATATAAATTTCGGATTCAAGAAGTATTCTGCAAAGGTAGAAGTGGACGATGAGAGCGAGCAGAGTTCGGTTTACGAGGTTTATCATAACGGAGGTCTTTTGTCGGAGGGCGGTGCGCCGTCAGAGGGCTTTTATGACGCGGTGATTAACGTCCTAAACGGTTATGCAAGGTCTGTGGGAGTATTGTCCAGAAAAGATAGATTTAAGCGCGAGGACTTAAGCGGTGTTTTATTCGCGGTAGTGTCTACAGAGTGCCCGGGTTACCTTACGAACTACATGAACCAGACGAAAGTCGCGATTACGAACAGGTTTATCCGCAAGCTTGTAAGTGAGCAGACGAAGAAGTATTTTGAGAACTGGGTGCTTTCGCACAAGGCAGAGTTGGATGATGTCGTGCAGGCGGCGATTACAGCTAAGTCCGCGCGTGAGAAAGCGGATGCTGTGCGTCAAGCAGACTTAAAGCAGTTATCAAAGGGAGTAGATAGCTTTAGGAGTGCGCCAGAGAAGCTTACGCGGTGTACTAGCAGGAAAGCAAGTGAGTGCGAGCTGTATATCGTAGAGGGAGATTCTGCAAAAGGACCGATAGTCTTAGCGCGTGATTCTAAGACGCAAGCGGTTTTGCCTGTGCGTGGAAAGATAATTAACTGCATTACAGCTAGTTTAGCGGAGATATTAAAGTCGGATGTAGTGCTTGCGCTCGTGCAGAGTATCGGGTGCGGAGTAGAGGCAAAGAGTAAGCTGTTAAAGGATTTGCCGCAGTTTGACATTACGAAGCTAAACTACGACAAGATTATCATTTGTACGGACGCGGATGATGACGGGTATCATATTCGATGCTTAGTTTTAACGGTGCTGTATAGGCTCATGCCGACACTGATTCGCGAGGGCAAGGTTTATATCGCAGAGACCCCCTTGTTTCTTATCGACACGCACGGCGGTAAGGGGAAGAAGGCTACAAAGTATGCGTATACGACAGCGGAGAAGGATAAGCTTGTAACGCGGCTCATTTTAGACGGGGTAAAGGAGTCCGACATACTGGTAAAGCGGTTAAAGGGACTTGGTGAGACGAGTGCGGCGGTGATGCACACGACAACGATGGACAAGAGGAATCGTCATTTAATACGGGTGACGATGGAGAATTTGCAGGAGTTTGCGTCACTTGCGGAAAGTCTGATGGGGACGGATGTTCCGAGCCGTAGAAGTTTGGTGGAAGCCTACTACGAGACAGATTTCGAGGAGATAGCATACGACACGGAGGAGAGTTTACCAAAGGTAGTAGACGCTGACCTTTTGTAAGTCCGTTTGACTTGAAAGCCTTAGATATACGGTGGTACCATTTGGCGTATCACCGTATATTTTAAGCGGAGGTATAGGTATGCAAATAGAGTTGCGGGAAATCCCGAAGCGGATGCTTTACGAGGTCACGCGGGTAAGACAGGTAGTTCGGTTTCGGATGCTGACGGATGCAGAGCAGATAGCGTATAAGTGCGATGTTTATACGGATATAGCGATTTTAGATGTGTCGGGGCGGCGCATTCTAAAGTTTATAAGCCGAAAAGAGCTTGTGCGGGACTATAGGACAGCTCTCGGGAAGAAGATAAGGCTTATCGGCTTGCACTATCGAAAGACATATCTGGCAGTGCAGGAGGATAATCGGACGCTGTATGCGACAAAGGTAAAAGGGAATCATGTGTTGGCGGTAAGGGGTAGAGCTGTGCCGAGGGATACGCTAATTGTATTTTCTATGGCAGGAGACGCGATAGACTATGGTAGCCTTGAGTTTTATACGGGTCGCACAGGGGAGATGCTGTTTAAGAAGCAGTATCATGTTGTAGGTCGCATGAAGGGAGCGGTTAATAACACAGTACCGTCTACGCAGTCCGTAAAGCCTGCGGTTTCGCCTGTGATAAGCGTTTATACGGGAGAGCATGAAGAGCTTGATGCGATTCGGGCATTGCAGGAAGAGAGAAAGCGCGTTGAGAGTGCAAAGGTATGGAGTCCGACTGACAGCCGAGAAGAGGACGAGTTAAAGACAGCGCCGTATGTAGTGGTGTATAAGCTACTTCGGGGTGGTAAGAGTCTGGTCGGGTTTATTGTGCGCGACACACGGTTGAATCCAGATGAGAGTAGCCTTACGCTCGGGAAAGGCGATAAGCCAGTTAATTTAAGCATGGCAAAGGAACTCTGTATCAGTAAGCAGATACGGAATATGACGATAGGAGTTCGGAAAGAGAACAACAAGGTATTCTTTAGGGGAGTCGGGATACGGCTTGAGAATGTCCCGCAGTTTCCTGTAGAGAGGCTTGGCGGCAGGAAGTAATATACCGGCAAGTTTTAGACAGGTTATAGTGCGAATCGCCATACTTTGCAAAAATTAAAACAGTACACAGGATTTCTTACGAATAGAAATTTTATTTAAGGATTTTCAGAAGGGTGCGTGAAAAGAGATGATTGTCAACAAAGACATCGGGGAGCTGTTTATTCGGAACTATGTGCAATATGCAAAGATGACGATACAATCGAGAGCGATTCCAGACGCGCGGGATGGCATGAAGCCCGTCCAGCGGCGCATCTTGTATTCGATGCACGACAACGGTATGTATGCGTTTGATAAGAACGGCAAGGCGGGTAAGGCATATAAGTCAACCCGAATTGTGGGTGATGTCATGGGTAAATATCATCCGCACGGAGACATGTCTATCTACGGGTCGCTTGTAGACTTAACGGACGATAAAGGGGTTACGCTTGCGCCGTATGTGCATGGGGACGGGACATTTGGTCGCGTATGGTCGGATAAGATTGTTGCGGCGAGTTCGAGATATACGGAGGCTAATCTACTGCCGATTGCGAGAGAGCTGTTTGACGGCTTAAACGAGGATGCGGTGGATATGTCACCGAATTTTGATAACAGCGAGGAAGAGCCGACACTGCTCCCTGTAACTTTTCCGACTATTCTGGTGGGGTCTACGGACGGTATTGCGGTAGGGTTTAGCTCAAGTGTTCCGAGATTTAGTCTTAAAAGTGTTTGTAATACGGCGATAGGGATGCTTAATGGGAAGTATACTAAGGCAGAGGACATTTTAGCCGTACTTGGGCTTCCAGATTTCAGCACAGGCGGGTTTATTCACCGCAATGATGCAGAGCTTCTTAGGTTGTTAAAGACGGGTAGAGGTTCGTTTACGGTAAGCGGGACGGTAACTGTCCTTCGGGATAAGATTATTGTAACGGAAGTGCCTGTAGGGACAACAGTCGAGAAGATAGACGACAAGATTCGAGAGTTGATTGCAGAGGGTCGCGTGTTAAAGGGAGTCCGAGATGTAATTAACTCATCGGGCTTTGATACGGTTAAGAACGAGGCTAAGTTAGGGCTTACGATAGAGTTAAAGAACGGAGCGGATGCAGATAGGACGCTTGCGGAGCTTTGTCGGTATACGCCGCTACGGACTCGGGTAAGCTTTACGACACGGGTCTTACTGGGAGAGGGTTGTAAAGAGGGTCGTCCTACTGAGCTAGGCGTTTATGAGCTACTTAGCAAGTGGCTTGAGTGGCGACAGGGGACGGTAATTCGTCAGTATAGCTATAAGCTTGAGAAAGAGAAGCGTAACGAGTATCTGCTATCGTCTTGGGAGAAGATAAGCAGTCGTTGCAGTGAGTTTGTGCAGGATGTAGCTACGAATGACGAGGATAAGCTGTTTATTCTTTGTGAAGAGAAGTATGGACTTACGAAAGAGCAGACAGAGTATCTAATCGAGAAGAAGATACGGAGTATCACGCAGGACAGGGTAGCAAGTGCTTTAGCCCAGCTCAAGAAGTCCAGAGAGGATATGTCGTATTACGAGCGGGTTGTGACGGACGAGGGAGAGAGAACGAAGCTAATCGTGTCACAGCTTGAGCGAGTAAGGGACACTTACGGGATTGAGAGAAAGTGTGCGGTAGCGGACGCGGTGGTTGAGTCCGAGATAGACGAGCGTTTAGCGGAGGTCGTGCATGATTGTGATGTAATCGTTGTAGTCACGAGGAGCGGTCTTGCTAAGCGATTTATGAATCCGTCCGACAGCGAGGGAGCGGATAGCCTGCTTGTAAGTAAGGATGACGAAGTAAGGTGGAAGATAGACTGCAATAACCGAGATACGCTATTGGTGTTTACGACAACAGGCGTTTGTTACAAAGTAGCCGTGCATGATATAGACAATTCAAGTAGGACTAGAATCAAGAACAGCCTTTGGAATATCGCAACAAAGACAGAGGACGGTGGAATCCTGTATGTGACGAACGCAGGGGATTATTCTGGTGGTTTTACGGTCATTTACGGTGACGGAAAGGCTATGTATGTGCCGCTTTGCACGGTAAACGGAAAGCGCAGTAAGTATATCAATGTGTTTATGGATATTACGGCGCATAACGGCGGGATTGTGACAGAGCATGAGAAGTTTTTTGTCACGACAAAGCGGAATTACGCGAAGCTTGTAGACTTAGCAGGTTTATCCAGTCTTGATAGGCGTTCAAAGTTTAGGGTTGCGAGTTTAACAAAGGGGGATAACATTGTTAAGCTCGTGCCGTCCGATAAGGTAGCGAATTTCGATAGTGTGGATTGGAGTCCATATTGCAAGCCTTATGCAGTAAAGATTAAGTCATATCTGCCGATTTTATAATCGGGTAATAAGGGGTAGTTGTCTGTTAAGGAGAGGCGATGGCGAAGAAGCAAGTAATAGACTTCGATGCTGGTACGCTTGAGTCGCTAGAGATAATCTTTTCGGCGCTCACGGTCGGTAGCAGTCTAGTGAAGAATCCAGATATGCTTGCGCGGAAACGGGAAACATATCAAGAGGCTATGCGGGAGTTTATAAGTCAGTTTACGGTAAATGTATTCTATAACGAATATTATTTCCTATACCAGCTAATCCGCGTAGCGAAGATAACAAATTTCGGAGAGGCACAGATAAGTTCCGAGATAGAGGCAAACAGTGCGGATATTCTGTCCTCCCCGTTTATTGAGGTCGTTACAGAGTATGTAGCGGGGAACGGAAATGTAATATCGGATGACGAGAAGGTAGAGTATTTTCGAGAGGTAGTGATTGAGCGGGTTACGAAGCTTGCGAATCGGGAAGTAACGATGAGTGAGTTTTTGTCAGCCTGTGAGCAGTATAAGAGAGCCTATAAGAATCAAGTGATGTTGCAGACTGCGAATGCGATGTCTATGATAATGCAGAGTACGGGGTATGATGAGCCTCGGAAGCGCGGTGGAGTAAAGCATTTGCAGGGTTATCTTGACGCTTCGGACTACTATAGTCGCCAGTCAGCCCGTATACGGGAGCTGGATAACGAGAGTGGGAGTAGGGCTATCGTCATTGATAATGACTGGGTGATGAATGAGAACGAGAGAGATAAGTCGCCCGAGGATACGATAGTCCTAGACTACGGGATAGAGGAGCTGGATAAAGTTTGCCGAGGGATAAGGCGAACGAATATGCTAAACATTATTGGACCAACGAAGGGTGGTAAGACAACTTTCACTTGTTACATGGTGCATAGAGCCTTGAAGCGTGGCTTAAATGTAGCTATTTGGGCGTTAGAGGGAACATATAGCGAATGGATGGCGCAGTTAATCGCCTTGACAGCATTGGATATGCGAAAAGAGGGTGATGTTTCGGTAATCCAGAAGTCGGATATACTGCATCAGAGCTATAAGACGGACGAGGTTCGTGTAGCGGTCGGAGCGGCGAGACAGCACTTGGTATCTGGTGCGGGAATGGGAAAGCTATCGTTTATCGGAGGCGCGGCGTATATTGAAGATTATATCGACACGATAGATAATCACAGGAGAAATGAGAACAAGTTTGATGTGATAGTCGTAGATTCGCCCGTGTTGGTGGTTAGTAGGACGGGAAGAACGAAGGTCGATAGGGCAGGAGAGGCGTTCACTTCGCTAAAGAATTATGTCGCAAATCAAGTACCAGAGGGTGCGGTAGCGATAGTTACGGCGCAGTTAAAGCAGGATGTCGTAAACAGTATGAGAGCGAACAAAGACCAGACTTTGGATGTGACGGTAGGTGCAGAGACTTCGGAGACTATCAAAACGCCAGACGAGGTAATAGGTCTGTTTAGTTCAAAAGAAGAGCGTTTAACGGGAAAGATGAAGATATATAATATCGCGGCTCGGCATCACGAGACATTTAGGGACTGTTATATCGGGTGTGACATGAGTTGCGGTACATTTTTTAGTCAGCCCGAGTTAAACGAGGGATAAGTAGTTTTAAGTAAGTGTTCTTGGAGGGTAGAGGAATGGGACGAGTAAATCTATCAGATGACGCAGTAGGTAAGCTAGCGGAAGTCATTTGCACGGATATTCACACGAATATTGTAAAGGGCGTGACTTATATTCTGTTAGAGGAGAAGCCGAATACGAAGGTAAGGCTTGACATGTATATGGGGCTTCGCAGGGAGATAGACAGCGAGGGTTTTAAGCCAGACGAGGTATTTCGGGTTTACAAGGTATCAAACGGGTATGTGTTTGATATGGAGCAGGAGATAGCGGTTTCGATTACGAAGGCGATAATGCAGAAGTCGGGGTCGCTAGATGATAAGAACATGCGGGCGGTGCTAAACAGCGTGGTAGAGAGAAGCAAGGTACGGCGAGAGAAAGAGATGAAGCGGCTTGCGGCGCTTTGTTATAAGGCGTACAAGGCGGGAAAGACATCACTTGAGGTATTGCTTTTCGGGAAGAACGAGGTCGGGAAAGTTATCATCACGGTAAAGGACGGGAAAGACGACTATGTAATCACTTATCCTTCGTTTATGCTCCGTCCGAGTGATATGCAGAGTGTAAACGAAGAGTATTTGATTAAGAGCGGGATACGGATAAAGAGTATCGAGACAGGTGAGATAGTGGGGTCGAATCGAGGTTTACGGGTCGTGGTGAACTTAGGTGCGAATGTAAAGAAGGTGCTGTAAATTTGAAAGCGAGTATACGGGGGATAACGCTAGGTACGGACGGGGCGAGGCAAGCTTATTGTATGCAGGAGATAAGTCTTGAGAGTTTAGCAAAGACTTGTGCGGGGGTTAAGGTCTTACTCGGGATAGACGGGTCGTCTACATGTACGGGCGTGTCGGTGTTTAACTTAGGGAACGGCGGGCTAATCGGGACGATAGCATTAAAGCGTAGCAGTAAAGAGGATGCGGTTCACTATAAGGTCGAGTTAAAGCGGTTTCTGGTAGGGTTACTGGGGGCAGTGGATGCGCGTGAGGCAGTGTATGAAGAGCCGTTCTTCGGGGTAAACGCTTTAACGAATAAGGTGCTGTTTATGCTCCGCTCATCTGTTGAAGAGGTCATAGCCGAGAACGAGCCAAGGTTTAATCAGCTTAATTTTCACGAGATAAGTAACGCTAGGTGGAAGAAGCTGTTTTTAGAGAAAGTCCCGAAGGGCGGGAAAGAAGTGCAGAAGGCGGCGATACGGGAGAAAGTGATTGCCTTGTACCCGTTCATGTGTGTATGCACGCAGGATGAGTGTGACGCGACAGGGATAGGGTACGCGGCGTGTAGGGCAGACAGCATAAAGGGGCTTGAGAATCAGCGTAAGCCGCGTCCGTTTCAGTATTGCATTGAGTTTTTCGGTGGGGATAGTGACGAGGAGTTTACGGAGTGGCTTGACGGGAATTGGGAGAGGCTTTCCGTGCCAGAGGCGTTGGTTTGCGGTGGGTATTGGATTGCACCGATAAAGGGGACAGGGAGCTTTGAGAACTATATCTATCGTGAGATGGGGGACGAGGATAATCTGCTGGTGCTAAGGTTTAGCAGTCAGCATCATGCGAATGTGGTGATGCAGTATCGGATAGCGGATTTGACGGTACGGAATAAGTTTATTTACGCAGTCGTCTGGAGGAAGCACAGGAAGAAAGCATAGGGGGAGCATGGGGGAGTCTTTTAGTCGAAATGGTTTGACAAAAGACAGATAGGTGCGTTGCGGTGAGAGTAATGCGCGGAGTATAAGGACTTGGGCGGGTAGTAAATATTGCCTGTTCAAGTCCTTTTGTAGTAATTAGTCGTACCGCTCCTAGTACTTTAGCAGTTTTGGCTTGCAAATAAAAGAATTTTGCCGAAAGGAGATTTTGGGTCATGGGAGTTTGTAAGTTGTGCGGAGCGGATACCGAGCTGATTGACGGCAAGTGCTATAGGTGCTTATCGCTGTCTGTTTATGAGGAAGCAAAGATAGAGCCTGCGAGTGAAGAGGAAGAGGCGAAGTTTGCGGAGTCGCTAAAGGGTATGGCGGCTATGCTAGTTACGAAAACGCCGCTTGAGCTAATGAAAGAGCGGATAGCTGGTATTACTGACTCGGAAGCAGAGGAGTTTAAGCCCGACTATCAGATTATGTATCACAGGTATCGGGAGGCTATTGACAGCGGGGCGTATTGCATGGTTCTGGCGTGGAATAGTGCAGGGAAAGCGATAGTAGACGCTTCGAGGGCGATAGCGGTTTGTAAGGCGTAAGGTAACGAGAATGGACGGGAGCGATAGCGCAACTAAGTTAATGCTCGGGGCAGGGTTTAGTAGTGTCGAAGGTTTGGAGCGGTATATACGGGGCTTACAGGATGCCGAGCGGATTGGAGAGCCAGAGGTAAGCGACTCTGTGTATGATAATCTCATTCGGGTCTTACAGGCGGTAAAGCCAGAGAGCAAGGTGCTAAATCGGAGTTTATCAGAGAGGTGCTATCGTGGCGCAGGGTTAACCGTGATACGAGATTTATCGGAGTTAAGCTATTTAAGGCATTTGTTTTTCGAGAGAGGGATAGATACAAGTCTCTTATCGAGTGCAAAGGTAAGCGGTCATAGAGTGAGTGTAACTTATCTTGACGGGCGCTATAAGAGCGGTGCGTTTCGGTGTGGGCTAGACATAACCGAGGTACTTAGAGGATTAGTCCCAGAGTATCTGCCGGAGCTAGGGTTTTATAGAGTGGTAACGATAGGCGGTGTGGTAACAATAAGCCGAAAGAACTTTGATAAGGTCAGTCGGGTTTATAAAACGCCGTTAAGTGCGGTAACTTCGTTTATGCGGGAGACATCGAGCGTGGAAGAGAGAGGGCTACTAAGCCTAGTGTGTGACTCTATATCGAGTGAGGAAGATGATAGCTTTCGTAGCCTGCTTAATGAGTATCAGACGCTATCTGCTCTCGGGTTTTTGATTCCTACCTTTCGGGTAACGGATGGAGTGGGGGCGTATAACTTTGACGCTCGGGTAGAAGAGATATTAAGCGAGTTTACGGGGCTTACGCTTCCCTTTGACGCAGACGGAGTGGTGGTAAGAGTAAACGATAGCGCTTTGTTTCGAGAGTTAGGAGAAAACGGTAACAATTATCTCGGTGGGTTTATCCTAAAGGCAGGGGAGCGGTTTGGTGCAAAGGTCTATAGCGGGTTAATTCACGAGATAGCATGGGATTATGGGAGTGAGAGCCTAAGTCCTAGGGCAGTTATAAGCCCTGTTACGGTATATGACGGAAATACCATAAACACAGTTCCGCTTTATAGTGTGGGGGTGTTACGGAAGAATAGCTTTACGGTAGGCTCTAAGATATATTTTCTATATGACAATGAGACAGGCGTGTTTTTATGTGACGAGAACGGTAAGGTCGTGAGCGCCTAGAGAGGGGGCAGAGAGATGGACGGATTTAATAGCTTTGACGATGACGAGATAGAGCTTCCAGAGGACAAGGGAGAGCTTGCTGGTAACGGAGAGGTTGAAAGTAGCGAGGATACCTTTGATGACGACATAGACGGTCTTTTGGGTAACTATAACGGGGAAGCTGATGAGACAGATGACAGTCATGCAGGAGAGGAAGTGCTGTATGACGATAACGGAGAGCCTTATTACGCGAGTGACTTGGTAGACGAGGACGAGACAGAGAGCGAAGAGTCGGGTCACGAGAGTTTATCAGAGGACGAAGAGGATAGCGCGGTAGATTCGGACGAGGATAACTTAGAGACTGTAAGCGAGGGCAGTGACGATAGCCTAGACGATGTGGAGGACACCGCAGAAGCCGAGGGCGATGCGAGTGATAGTACAGGTGAGGTGGCTACGGTTCGGAGTGATAGTTTCCTAGACGAGAACGGAAATGTTCGGGTCATGGACACGGAGGCTTCGGGAGAGACTTTCGAGTTAATCAAGATAAAGTACGAGAATCTAGGCTATAGTAAGAGAATCCGCACGAGTAAGAATGTGGACGACTTGACAAGTAGCATACGGAGTACTGGTTTGCTCAATCCTATCGTAGTTGCGCCGTCCGTCACAGAGGGCGTTTATGCGATAATTGACGGGTATCGAAGGATTCTTGCTTGTTCAAAGGTCGGAATCAAAGAGATTCCTGCAATCGTAAACAGAAAGATAACTACGAAAGAGATAGCTGTAGTAGAAGCTCTTTATAATCACAAGAAGCCCTACACGATGCAGGAGATAGTAGATTATATCGAGTATCTTGAAAAGGAGAAGGGAATCACCGACCCGCCGACAGTTGAGTATTTATTAGACTTAAATAACGGTGACTACAGTAAGCTAAAAGACATTCTGTCGGACAATGACGAAGAGATAGTGAGTAAGCTCCTTGAGGGTCAGCTTAATATCGGGGAAGCGTTTAAGAGGCTTGAGAAGCGCCGTTCAAAGGAGACCCGTGAAGAGAAAGACATTAAGAAAGCGGGGAAAGTTTATAACGAGGGGGGCGGCACAGAGGAGAGCGCGTTAAATAACTCTGGCGAGATGGCAGACAGCGGAGAGGAGTCGGAAGAGGACAAGGGGTCGCGTTTAACAGCCGACCAGATAGCGGCGTTAGCTGTTGACCCGAGTAAGATAGATTCCGAGATAGAGGATAAGTCGCTTGACGAGATGATAGCGGAGAGCGATAAGACAGAGGGCTTTGAGCCGCATCAGCAGAAGGTAGGGGAGCGGGAGTACTTAGACCCTGCAATCAAGAAAGCGGTTTTAGCGAGGGATAAGTTCACTTGCCAGTGCTGTGGAATTGGAAAAGACGATAGCGAGAGTTATGTAAGCGTGATGGACGCGCATCACATCATACCAGTATTTCTTGGTGGCAAGGACACCTCGGAGAGCGGTGTAACGAATATAGATAACATCGTTACGCTCTGCATCATTTGTCATAAAATGGTTCATGAGTTTTCTACAGGAGATTTGCACTTGCCGAGAGAGCGTAAGGCAGATGAAGTAGCAGAGATGAGTGTGGAAGAGCGAGAGCAGTATAAGAAAGAGCAGACGCGCTTCAAGAAAGTCGTTTATTTCGGAGATTTAATCAGAAAAGCTATGGCACAGCGAGGTATCAATCGCAAGGAGTTTAAGAAACAGCATCCTTCTAACGCTATCGGACGAAGGAAGCCGGGAAAGAACACGCCACAGGTCGATATTTAAGCGTTTAAGAGGGGGTAAAGTCCTTTGAGGGTAGGTAAGATTAGGTTAAGTCTGCATGGGGTGGCGTTAGCTTGTTACTGCGCAGTATTTTTAGCATTAGCGGTTTTATCGGCTATGTTTTACGATATGCAGACTCTGGTTTACGGGTTTCTCGGAATATCAATGCTTGAAATCGGGTACTTAGCCATACAGCAGGCTAGGGGCAATACAGCTACAAGAAGTTATCATGTGAGGCTTGGGCTAGTTGTGGTACTAGTGATTTCGATAGGTAGTCACTTTGTAAGCTATAGCGCCGTGACTGCAGCGGCGGTGATTGCGGTGACAGGGCTTATTGTTATCGTGTTAAGCCTTAAGGAGACGGGAGCAAAAGAGGTCGTGCTTGCATTTTGCTTAATGGTCGGTATGTCCGCATTAACGCTGGTTTATCCGATGGGTTTATCAAGGTTTACGGATGAGCGTGACTTAAAGAGCGTAAAGGCGGTAGACAAGTATAGCGAGTATATTAGTAACAGTGAGAAGCTATTAAGGCTTTCGCTCGACTATGATTTTTCGGTCGGTGGTAGTGACATAGACGCAGATACGCTAACGGTGCTATCTTCGATTACGGGGAAAGAGGCAACAGTAGCGGAAGTTACAGATAGCGAGCTTGTAGACAAAGCGATAAGCAACTATAAGAAGAGCAGGGAGTAAGCTATGGGATGCAAGATAATCACGCGAGATGAGGTTAAGAAGCGGAGTCTTATTTTGCCCGAGGTTTTAGAGAATATACCCGAGAGGTGCGAGTGCGGGGGAGAAGTAGGGTTTAGCAGTGACCTTAGAGAAGCGGTTTGTCTAAATCCAAAGTGTTTTTATAAGACAGCGGAGCGGCTAGGTGGCATGGCAGAGGCTATGGGGGTAGCAGGGTTTGATAAGTGGACTTGTACTCGTATTTGTAAAGAGTTTAAGTTAGAAAGCCCGTTTACAGCGTTTCTGGTAGAGAGTAAAGACAGGGGTCTTAATAAACGGCTTACTGCCTTAAAGGAGAGTCGTAGTCGAGAGTGTAGCTTAGTCGAAATGGCAGAATACAGCGGGATTCCGTTGATAGCCGATAACGCAGAGACGCTGTTTCGCAAGGTAGGAAGCATAGAACAGTTTTACGGCGGTACCATCGGGGAGCGAGTTCGGGAGTGCTATCGGAATGGTGTAGGACTTTCGGAAATCAGCGTAGCGCTTCAAGACAGTAAAGAAGAGTTACTTCTTGGCGAGCGGGTGTTCTGGATAAGGGGACGGCATGGCAGATAAATACCGAGTAACTGGAAAAGTTTATTCTGGTGTGGAGATAGCAGGGTTTTCGATAGAGGATAGCGCGGGAGCAGTTAAGCATATATCAAAGAAGAAGCTAAGTGAGATGATAAAGGCAGGGCTTATTGAGAACATGGGTCTTGTCGAGAGGGACGGAGAGACAATAATAACTGGGGCATTTGACAAGATACCTTCGGTCGCAACGGTCGGGAAGCTCGGATATAAGAGCAGGGTTACGGACGACAGCGGTCATGTTACGGGGTATCTGCTCTCTGTTGAGGGCAAAGAGGACGAGATGGAGGTAAGTATAGACAAGGCGTGGGAGCTGTGCTTTAGTGTCGGGGTAGCCGACATGAAAGCCTATCTTTCGCCAAGCAACGAGAAATATATCATTGTGAGTTGATAGAGAGGTAACGAAATGAGAGGTGCAGTGACAGCGGGTATCTTAATCACGAATCTCCTGTTTATCTGGTGGTTTCGGAGATATAGCGAGGACAGAGGAATGGTATCCGCGAATCCGTTCAAGTTTATTTACACATTCTACTGTGTGACGCTGTTTGGCGGGTTGTATGCGGCTAGGTTAAGCGATGTTTCGATAGCTTCTAGGTTTACGAAAGCCTTTATGGAGTTACAGGTAATGCTTTTACTGTATAGTTTAGCAGTTCCGTTTGTAATCGGGGTAAAGAGCATATTACATAAGATTGCAACGGTGATTCTGGTATATAGCGCGAGCCTGCTTGTAATAAGGATTTTGGTTAGGTAACGGCTATGAAGTAAAAATAATAGGATTAGGGGAGTATACATATACATGCAGAGTAGTGACATAACGAGAAGAAACGCGGCGAAGAGGTTATTTGAGTATATAGCGACCGCAGAGAGTCCGAGTGCTAACGACTATCTAAGGAGAGTGGTTAAGCAGTTTAGGGACGAGGAGATAGACGCAGTAAGTATAGTGTTTAGTGCAAACTGCAAAAACCTTACTACGATTCAGAACTATATCGAGTATGTAGTAGCAGAGAAGCATAAGGCAGAGATTTTAGAGAGGTATTCTTCGTATAAGCTCGGCTTATCTACAGCTACGGATTTAAGCGAGCAGTTAGCGGAGTGGGTAGCTACTCCGTGCTTTGAGTCGGTAGCGATAAACGAGGGTTTAAGGGGAACTAATATCGAGACGCTTAAGTGTCTAGGAGTTCCTGCAATCTATGTTAGGTATTTATTGAGTAATTACGGAACGACTTACGGAGAGGTCGTAGATACGAATGCTTTTCGTATTTTAGAGCCTAGGTTTAAGTTATCTAATACGCTTTCCAAGCCGCTTGTAGAGGTGATAGACGATATACTTAGGATAGGTTGCGCTAGGTTTAAGACAAATGTCTACGAGTATATTGAACTCTATTTAGACCCGTCAACTCGTATAACTTGTGCCGAGTTTGCGCGTAAGGTCGGCATCACGAAGCAGTTTATAAGTTTTAGCCTAGGCAGGGTGCTTGGTGAGGTAAGGGATATAGCGAAGGTTTATGCGTTTGGTGCAGATTTTTCAAAGCGTATACGGGTTTTAACAGAGAGTAGATATGATACGCTTATAAGTCTTATATTAGCACCGAGTCAGAGCCGTTATCCCCGTGTCGTAGGAATAGATGAGGGCGAGGTAGCAGAGCTAATCGGTGCGGTAGAGGAGCTGGGTGTGCGAGTTACGCGCCTAGACGAAGCCTATAGCGAGATAGGCGAAGAGTTTAATCTAACTCGGGATGAGTTTAACAGCCTAATCGGTATGCTTGATAAGAAGCGTTATACGATTACGGATAACAGCATAACGAGAAAGAAGCAGGAGATTTTCGATACGCTAAACAGTCTTGTATCAGAGCAGTACGGAAGTAGCGGTATAGACATCAACGACAACGAAGCGGTAGAAACCCTAAACACTAAGATTAACGCCTTAAAGGGCTACAACAGAACGGTAGACGGACTAAAGGTAGCAATAAGGCGAGATTTAATGGATTTAGGCAACGGCAGATATGCAAGCTTTGACGATGTGGAGTATAAAGCGGCGGTAGTTCCGAGGTTAATGACTTATATCGTTTCAAACGGCGGTAAGGTAAACTACATTGAGATGTTTGACGATTTAGAGTTTGTGCTAAAGAAGTACGGAATTACGAGTGCGGCATATCTAAAGACAGTGCTTATAGTGGCGCTTTCGCATAAGGTTAAGTGCGGTCGGTGGTCTTGTGAAGTAAGGGAGGGAGTAGAGTGAAGAGGCGTAAGGTAGTTTATGCGGCGCTTTTAGCGTTAGCGGTGCTGGGTCTAACGGCTTGTGGAAAGACAGTGGTATATGACGAGTCGAATCTGCCGACCGAGACGGTAAAGGGCGCGGAGACAGCAGAGGAAGTCGTGACCGAGGGCGCGGGTACGGAGAGTTCAGAAAGCACGGACAGCGGAAAGCCAGAGAATGACGGAGCTAGGTCAGCGGGGATAGATAAAGTCCATGAGGTTGTAGACAATAAGGCGACCAATACGAAGATAGAGGACGAAGCGAAGCAACAGGAAGTGATAGCGGCGATACGGGGGAAGTTAAACGAGGCGCACAGCAGTTTATCCTCGGTAGGCACGGTAAACTTCGAGATGATACAGCTTGACAAAGCGTCTTATGCGCCGAAGCGGTATATTGCGAACGTAAATCGGACGGTTAAAAAGACGGGCAAGGTGTATTCGGTAGAGTCCTTGTCGGACGAGACATATAAGGGAGTGGAATCGCTTACGAACAGAAAGACATATCTAATCGACAGTGGTGAGAGGACTCTAAGCTACTCAAAGAAGTACGATTCAACGCTTGAGGACGGCAGTAAGAAGCCGTGGCTTGCGGTAATCGTAGATAAGGACATAGAGAACGAGCCGATAAACTTATCGGAGATAGACAAGGCGCTTGACTTAAGTTTATTCGAGGTAGGCGAGGAGACGAATGACAACATCGAGAGTTATACGCTGACTTGCTATATACCAATCTACAGCGAGCTTGAGTTAATGGGTATAAATCCAGACAGCGTGCTTGTAAGTAAGGATAATTCTGGCGAGTATAAGGGAACGATAAAGATTTACGCAGACAAGAGCGACTATACGATACATAAAATCGAGTTTTCCGGAAAGAAAGCGATGGACGTGTATTACAACAACACATATACGGCGAGCGGCGAGTCAAGTGAAGAGGTAAAGATACAGAAGTGCAGGGCATCATTTAAGCTGGGCGACTATAGCGACCTTAAGATAGACATTCCGAAGGAGATAGAGGAGAAGCTACCAGAGGATGCGAAGGCGGCGGCAGAGTCGTTTGTAACGCCGACCGAGGATAAGGAGTCGATAAGCCTAGACGGAGACTTTAGTTTAGGGTTAGAGGCGGGAAAGGCAGACGATAGTAATAAGGCAGAGACGAGCGGAACGGATACGGCGAGTGAAGATTCCCTTAAAAAGTAAGGGGAAATAAGGGAAAACAGAAGAGAGTAAGGGCAATAGCTTTCGGGCGGGGTTTAGGAGACCCCGCCCTTTTTATTTTGGGGAAAAGCGGGCGTGGGGTTTAACAGGTACGGTAGGGGCTGGCAGTCTTAATTTTGATTTTGAGCTGTTTTTGCCCGAGAGTTCTTTAGGGATTTTAGAGTGGGCGGCTTTAGTGGTAGGGGAATAGGGGTCAGCGGGAGAGTGGTCTTAAAGGGGCTTCTCGTGGGTATAGCGGGGTAACAGATGGGACGGGAGGTGGAGTCGGACATTGAGCGGGTCAGTAGCGGCACAGGGGAGGTGGGGCGAGATAAGGGGAGGGTCTTTGGGGATGTTCCCGAAACAAATGTCGGGAACATAGGGTGGCGAGACAGAAAGCCCCTGTCGCGCATGGGAAGGGGTCAAATCGGGGCGTTAGTGGTTTCTGGGTAGGGGCAAGTAGGGTAAGAGACAGAGGGCGGTTTATGGGGTTTCTCGTGGGTCTTAGGGGCAAGTGATTATTTTGCTAGGAGTTTATAAGAAAGTGGTTGCAAGCTAATAACTTTCGCGCTAAAATATGGGTAAACAGTATCACTAGTTGGAAACGGAGGACAAGATGGCAGGAAATAGTAATCTTCACAGAGCTAAAGAGGCGAAGAATGACGAGTTCTACACACAGCTTTCGGATGTAGAGAATGAGCTTGTGCATTATCGGGAGCATTTTAGGGGTAAGACAGTGTTTTGCAACTGCGACGACCCGACATGGAGTGCATTCTGGAAGTATTTTCATTTGAACTTCGGCTTTCTCGGTCTTAAGCGTCTTATTTCTACGCATTACGACAAAGAGCAAAGCACATATATGATGGAGTATCTGGGCGGGGATGATAACGATGTGAGTGTCGGGACGAAAACGCCGCTCAAGGGAAACGGGGATTTTCGGAATGAAGAGTGTTTGGAATTGCTTCGGCAGAGTGACATCGTGGTGACGAATCCGCCGTTTTCGCTTGCACGGGAGTATGTTTCTTGTTTAGAGGCAAGTGGAAAGGGATTCTTAATTGTTGGGGATTTGAACTGGACGACCTACAAGGAGGTTTTTCCGCTGATTCGTGATAATAAGCTGTGGCTTGGTTACATGTCGGTTAAGGAGTTTTCACAGCCAGACGGTAGCTTTAAGAAATTTGGGAATAAGCTTTGGTTTACCAATCTCGACATTAAGAAGCGCCACGACAATCTTATTCTCTACAAGCATTACAGTCCCGAGGAGTTTCCGAAGTACGATAATTACGATGCAATCAATGTAGATAAGGTATCGGATATACCTCTGGATTATAACGGAGTAATGGGAGTTCCTATTACATTTATGAATCAATATAATCCTGACCAATTTGAAATTATCGGTTTAGGTATTGCAAATCTCGGATTAGAGTGTGGAGTACAACCTTATAAGCCTCATCATAAGCAATACAGAAAAGAAGTACAACACAAAGGGCAAGTTGATGGAGATTTGTATATGGTAGATGCAAATGACCATCCTGTTGTTCCTTATGCTCGTATTCTTATCCGACAGCGATTACTTAGATGATAAAGAGCAACGAAGGAAAGATAAGTGGGAGAATTACTTACGCGAGAATCACGATAAGGAGAAAGTCGAGCCGATAGACTTGTTTTACCCGAATGCAACTAACTTAAGCAACACGCTCGTAAACGACTGTAGAGTTATGGGTAAAAAGACATATGTTCGGATGCTAATACAGCGCAGAACGGAGCTTTGACTTGGTTATTCGTGATGCTAGCTGAAAGGGGTGTAGCTTGGGCAACGATAATAAATCTTCGGAGTCAGAGATAGTCGGGATTCTATCTGTGATAGCTTTTGTAAGCGTGCTTGTTCTGTTGTCATGGTGGATTTCGTCTACTGCCTTGGATGGGTTTCAATATTCAAGGAATAGTGATTCAGACGCTACGCGGATATATGCTGTGTTTGACCGTGCAACTGTAAATTATTGGACGAAAGACCGTTTAGACACACTGAAAGTAAAGTACGGAACAGAGATAGCAGAGCCTTTGATAGAGGAATGGACACGGGAGTATTTGGATGTTTCATATGTTAGGTATCGGCAGGGAGTTGCTGTCAATCCGTTAAGTGGAAAAGTATACATTTACAGTAATCCTGACAGGAAAGAGCGTGTGGAGACACCTGTTAAGTCTACGCGGTATGTGTATAGTTGGATAGTCCCTGTAAGTACCTATCGGGATGAATACAGCTCATCTGAAAACGGGAGAGCGGAGTGTGAGGTGATTTTGCCGTCTGGAGAAGTTAAGAAGTTCGTATTTTCGGCTAATTACTCTGACTACGACAATACCTATAATATCTGCGCTTTTTCTGGCTATAGCGGCGTTCGTGTTACGAGTGATGATATGGGTGTCTCAAAGATAAGATTTAAGTTGCATAACTTGGTTTCTGGTAGGAGGTATCTGCTAGGTAGCCTAGAGTTTATTGCAGATGACAGCGGGGAGCGGGATTGCAGTATAGACATACCAAATTACGGTCTGCGTTCATATTTGTTTAATGAAGATTCTTCTTATCGTGTGCTGTTGCATAGTATGGACGATAGCGGGGTGCTTAAAGAGGAGTTAGCGTTTAATATTTCGTTGGGGGAGATAGACTGGAAGAGATGAGTAGAGAACGGACAGACGCAGATGAGTTTAGTATAGCGATGGGCGGTGCTATTGTTGTAGCGTTGGTGTTAACCTTTGTAATTGGCGGTCTTGTGACGCATTGGGAGACGAAAGAGGCTTCTGCAAACTTAAAAGGCGACCCTTCGAGGGTAAGTGCGGTGGTAGAGTCTGCACGAGTTTCGTATTGGTCGAAAGATATGCTTGACGGATTGAAGGTGCAGTTCGGGGACGAGGTTTATACGCCAAAGGTCACGCCTGTTGCGCGGAATTATAGTGTAGTACATAGAGGTCATGGTAACACAGGTGTCGGTGTTTACGGGAAGTCAGACGGAAAGCTTGGGGTCGGGCTTGTGTCTGGGACGGGATATGGCTGGTACATTGGCTCTGACGGAAAGGCTGGGACAGGATGGGTCATCAGTGGCAGTAATACGCCTACAACGAGCGAGAGCGTAACATCCACGAGGTATCTCTATAGCTTTAATGTTCCCGCAAGCGTTTATGCAAATGACGGCGGTAGTCTGGTAAATCCCGATTGCGGTACAGAGTGTAGCGTGATTTTGCCGAGCGGTGCGGTAGAGCGGCTTTTGTTTTCCGCGAAGTATGATTTAGTGAATCGAGAATATAGCATCTTGTCGGTAACAAAAACAGGTCGTGGAAGTTACTACGACATTGAGTGTGGAGTATCTCGGGTAAATATTAGGCTTAAGAACCTCACGGTCGGAAAGACTTATATTCTCGGAGGGTATCAGTTCACGGCAGACAGTAGGGAGCATGAGTGTGTGATAGAGATTCCGAATTACGGTGTTTACTACAGGGAGCTTGGAGACCAAGAGGTTTATCGAATTGATTTATCAAGTATAGATGAGCAGGGGAACGGGGTTTTTGAGCTACGGTTCAATGTTTATTGCGGTCGGGTAGACGGGTAAGGGGCGCTCGCTCCTTTTGTATGAAATCTGTTGACAGACTTCTATCAGCCTGTTATGATTATCCCATAGCTAAAGTATAAAGGCTTGGGGGAGATAGAAAATGTACAACAGAGGGATGATAGACGATGTAATTGTTGTGGGGACTGGGCTTCTGCTGGCTCTGCTTTTATGTGGGGGTTTGCTTGTCCATGAGGAGATAAAGGATAGAACAGGGGAGGTTAGCCCGATAGAGGTTGAGTTCTTGTCAGCTTCGCCCTGTCTTTACGATACGACACCGATAGGCGGGACATTGCTTTCTGCGAGCGGAGAGAATAGTGGACTAAAGGCTGTGGACACGATTTCGTATCAGTCCGAGCATGAGGGAAGCATTTATCAGAACGGCAAGTACGGAACTTATAAGTATTATTCAAACAGTACGCTGTTTTCGAGCTATGTAGAGATTGTTCCGACACAGGATGCGAAGGGTAACTGGCACGCAGGCTTTAATTTGCTTTCTCCGAGCGGAGATACAGTAAATGCAGGATTCGAGGCAAGTTCAAATCACAGAAAGACAGAATACAGCCTAATTAGTGGGGGTAATACTTCGCTTGACACGGGCATTTACGGTTTTACAGTAAAGTTTAGCGGTCTAACGGTAGGGGATAGGTATGTATTTGCGGGGCAGGAATTAAGCGTTTCGGAGGACGGAAGTGCGGTAGTGAGCGTGCTTACGCCTTGCGGTGGTGTTGGATTTAACAGAGACGGGACACTTTCACAGTATGGCTATCACTATCTTAGCCTTGTGCGGCTGTTGGATAGTGGCACGGTAGAGAAAGAGATTGAGTTTAGCATCGAGATGGCACATTAAGGGGGAGTGGGAGATGGTTTTCTCGGTAATGCTCTGTATTGCGAGTCTGTGTATGCTCGTTAATACGCTGAAAGAGAAGGAAGTTCCTGCCGAGCGGTTTGTCGGGTTTGGGATTCTGTTTATTTTGTGGGGTGTTACCGTCTTGTTTCCGAGCTTCGGAGAAGCCCCTGCCGAGCTGGTGAGGTCGATGTTTAGATGAGGGAAGTTAGACGGTTTATTCAGCGCATCAGAAGCGATATTTGCCGTTACAGGATTCGCCTTTATTTGTATGATACTGCGAAAATTCGCAGTATCATCGTGGTAACTATCTGTGTGGTTATAGCTTGTCTTTATATATACAGCGTTGGACAGGCGCGTTTAGAAGAGATTCGGTATATAAAGGGAGTCACTGTAGTTGGGTTTTAAGATATAGCAGAGTTCTGATGGCATGTGATGAGGGGGATAGCGGTGTTTAAGAAGTGGTATCGGTGTCATTACGAACAGATTAGGGAAAACATTAAAATAATTTTAGCTATTTTTTCGGCTCTTGCATTTGGTTGCCTCATGTTCTGGTTTTGTGGATTGTTTAAGCAACCTTGTAATCGGCATATCAAGCCAACAAGTTTCGTAAAGGTGCGTTTTGAGTCGGTAACGCTTTGCTATTATTCTTCATACCAGCCAGTTAGCTGTAGCTGGATGTACGGAGATATTGTAGCGAGTCCAGAGCCGATTGTTAAGACAGGTGGTATATTTTCTGACCATACGGTGTATTCCTATCCGTCATTTCCTTTAGCGGTAACGGACAGTAATAGCGGTTCTAAGATAGCTAGTTGCGCTCTTCTTGCGAATAATAAGCCAGCAGATTGCAGTGTTTATCTTGACAGTGATAATACGCTTTCTGCAAGCGCTGATTTTGATTGCTCGGATGAACAGCTAGGTATATTGGGCGGTCGTGTTAGGTTTAGTGGCTTGACTTACGGGAAGAACTATGTGTTTGACGGAAAGAGATTGGATGTGCAAGAGGACGGCACAGCGGTCGGAGAGTTTGTGTCTATGGACGTTTACGGAGGGGTTTATTATATCCCGCTATTGGAAGTTGATGCAGGAGAGCAGATTAGTCTATTGGAGATAGGAGTCAAGAGACTCGTTCCTTGGGATTAACGGCGGTATGCGTTAAGCGTGCAGAAGTTAGATAGTGTGAGTTTGGAGGTGTAATTGTGAAGTTTAATCGAACGGCAGTCAGTATGGTTGTAGTTATCTGTATAGGACTTTTAATATTGAGTGTGCTTTCATTTGTTGAGGCAGGGGGTTTAGGTAGAATATGATTGTAACAGCGGAGACTTTTATTCCTGCCCTTTTTGGGATTATGCTTGGCTTGATGGTGATATTTATTGCCAGCCTTTGGGTAATCAAGCGTTATGTGTTGTCTGCCTCTCTTGCTATATTAGCCGCATGTGCGGTATTTACTGTATTTATAGGCTCTATCATATGGTTTTGCAACGATGCTCCAGTAGATAAGCCAGATTTTATACCTAGGGCAAGTAACGAAGTAATTTCTGGCAGTAACACTAGTATTAACTTCGAATCCTTAACAGTTACAGGCTATTCTGTTGGTTCTCCAGTTCCCTGTAGTTATTCTTCTAACGGGAGCGTAGACGGTTCAGCTTCGATTCAGAGTGGTAGTGTTAATGGAGATATGAATACTAGCTTTAATTGGTATGCCTATCCTATGACCGTGCCTGTTGATAGCCAAAATTCTGGGAGCTTAGTGTCTTTTGGCATTCTGTTTGATAGTCTGTCAGCTAATTGCAGTGTAAACCTTTCTTCTCCTGCTACAAACGGAGGCAATAAGTATATTTTGAACGCGAAAGCCGACTTTAATAACGGGGTGTCGGAGTCGTTTGGAGTCGCGGGTGGCACGGTGCGGTTTAGCGGGTTGCAGTACGGAAAGAGTTATGCTTTTGGTGATAAGAGCCTTACAGTGGCAGAGGATGGAACGGCAGAGGTAGAGTTTACTGTTCCAGACTACGGATATGTGGACAGTATGTTTCCAGATTTGTATTCGGTTAGGCTTGTAAAAGCCGAGGGAAATTCCTTGGAGACAGAGTTAATTTTGTATGTGAAGCGTCCAATAAAGAGGGCTGTGGATGTGCGAGCGGGGAAGTGAATTTGGCTAAAAATTTTCCTGTAAAAACAGTTGACAGCTTAGAGGCAATCTGCTAGACTATGGTTGTGGTTAAGAGAGAGGCGGGAGCGGCTGAATCGTCATGGGACTTTTACAGGCTTTGCGCATCTCAAGACCACTACAGAGAGGGGATAAGCGTTATCCCCTAGCGCAGAAGGTACTGCGGGATGCACGGCGTTTAACAGCGCGTTAAGCGCCGTAAGGAACGGGATGTGGCTCAAGTGGTAGAGCGCTTGCTTTGGGAGCAAGACGTTGCAGGTTCAAGTCCTGTCATTCCGATTTACCGTATGGGGATGTACGGTAAGCCACTTTGCCTCCTTACAATGTGGGATTTTCCAGACGGATAGACGGTGTGGCGGTAGTGTAGAGGGCGCATGACGCTAAGGCGTAGGAGCGGGTTCGAGCCTCGCCCGTCACATTAGCTGACTTCGGTCAGCGAACATTTTCCTCATCTCCAACAAACAGAGCGGCGAGTGCGTGAATACCATTCGCCTCGGATACGCGACATATGGTCGCCGCTGGGTGCAAGTCCTAGGTATCCGATTTGCTAGGGCATACGAACGGTGACCTAGCGGTTATCCAAAACCAAATAGTGCAGGGGTCAGTGGTTTAACGGCAAAACGCTTTGAGATACGGGTTCAACTCCCGTCTGGCTTCTTCCGTCCCTCGGAATTTCCCTCGTTGGCTTGAGAAGGCTCACCGACACACAACTCCGAGGAGACGGGTTTACGGGCGCGGTAAGGCGCGGTAGGGGGTTCAAATCCCCCGCCCGTCCTGTGCGGTCGTTGTCTTGCAAAATACCTGCCAAGTGAGACAGCGCTCCGCACTCCCCCAAGGAAAGGTGGCTCAATAGGTGAGAGCATTCGGCTCATAACCGAACGGTTGCGGGTTCGAGTCCCGCCCTTTCCACTAGAGTTTCAGACGACAGTAGTTTACGGGAATGCACCAAAGGCGCGGAGAGAGGTTCGATTCCTTTCCTGTCGTATCGCCGTAAGTTGGCTGGACTGCGGCGAATTCCTTTCTGGTACTTGTGTGTGTACTTGGCTGTGCAGTAGCTTAATGGCTAGAGCAAGGCGTAGTCCGATGCGGGTTCGATTCCCGCCTGCACAATTTGTCCGAAGGTCGGGCAAAAATACTATAGGTTCGATTACTCGGTAAGGCGTTCGTTTAAGCGGAAAGACGGCATTTTGCCATGTAGGTTCGACTCCTACGCGCCTACTCGTAACTGTAGAGTTTGACAGTGGCTTTGCGGTTACGGGATACAAGCTCAAAGCTTGTATCCTATGCTTTGTTAGCTCAGTTGGGAGAACGCACGGCTGTAAAGCGTGGTCGCCATTGGTTCGAGTCCAATACAAAGCGCTAGACCATACGGTCTAAAGAATTTACCCGCTGTCGTGGTGGAATAGGTAGACACGGCGGACTTAAAATCCGCTGGCTTTGAGCCATGTCGGTTCAAATCCGACCGTCCCGTCAGCATTGCTTGTGCCATAGATGCCCTAAGTATCGTTCCGTGGAGCAGGATGCAGGCATCACAAGTAGAACTTCCGTCTAAGCGAGGCGAATGCTCCAGTCCTTGCGATGTCGGGGAGAGCCGAAGTTCAAATCATTAGGTAGGCATGGTTATAGGCTTTTTGTGGAGAGGTACTCAAGTGGCTTAAGAGAGCGGTCTTGAAAATCGCTAGGTCGTGAAAGCGGCGCGAGGGTTCAAATCCCTCCTTCTCCGCTAGAGGTGTTTTTGCTGGTTCACCTCTAACCTCCTTCTTTTTGGAAACAGCCTTTCGCTTATTTCGGGCAAGATAAGCGGAAAAGTAAGTACTGTGGCTAAGGACGCAGTGTTTACCAGAGGGATGGCGACCCTCATATGGAGAGATACTCAAGTTGGTGAAGAGGACAGGTTGCTAACCTGTTAGGTCGCGAAAGTGGCGCAAGGGTTCAAGCCCCTTTCTCTCCGTTCTGCCGTTTATTTCCCTAAGTGTGTGCTTTGGGAGTGAGCTGGCAGTATTAAGCAGTCTTATATAGATGTATTAAACTCAAGGTAGTTTAGCATCTCCCTATAGGACGAAGTTTACTTGCCTCGTGTGAGCGCAAAGCGCTCATGGAAAAGTTTAGGCGTTGCACACGCGCCTAGACACCGCAGACAGCCGCATTGTAAGTGCGGAAGCCGAAAGGCGTAAAGAGTCCGCGTGGGACAGCGTAGAAGGCGGGCGCTGTCAGTTTTGAGGCTGTAGCTTATCTGGATAAAGCGACAGATTCCTAATCTGTAGACGGTAGGTTCGAGTCCTATCAGCCTCATTTGCGGTAAGTTGGATAATACCGCTCTAAGGTTTTGCCGTGATAGCACAATGGCAGTGCATTTGATTTGTAATCAAAAGGTTATCGGTTCGAGTCCGATTTGCGGCTTATGCCCGCATGGTGGAATAGGCAGACACGCTGGATTTAGGTTCCAGTGGGAAACCGTGTAGGTTCAAATCCTACTGTGGGCAGTCGGGCTGTCGCAGTCGTTTACCCCTTATGACTGCGGTAGCCCCTTTTGTTTATATAGGGGCTAGAGGAGGTAGAGATGAGCGAGAGACAGGGAGATATGAGTTATAAGGGCTTTGTTGGCGAGGTAAAGTATTCGGAAGAGGACGGTAAGTTTATCGGTCGAGTGCTTGATATTGAGGATGCAGAGCTTGAGTTTGCGGGTAGCTCCGTGAGTGAGTTGCAGGAGGGCTTTCGTGCGGTGGTTGACCGTTATCTGGAGCTTAAGGGTGACGACCAAGATGTAGAAATTGAGGTTACGCTAAAGAAAAGCCTTTTGCGGGCGGTTGTAGAGTGTGCGGAAGAGCAGGAAGTGACGATTGACGAGTTTGTGAGCGCGGCGCTGTTTGATTATTGCAGTGCGAATTACGGGGAAGAGTAACGCGCGGTGATTACGAATAGAGTATTTTCGGCAGTAAAACAGAGCCTTGACAAAGCGACCAGTGCAGAGGATGTACTGGTCGTTGCTGTATCTGGGGGCGCGGATAGTATGTGTTTATTAGACATTGTGCGACAGATACGGAGACAGGTCGGGAAAGTAGTTGTGTGTCACTTGCATCATGGGGTAAGGACGGACGGTAGTGCAGAGCGGGATATGCTCTTGGTAAAGGGGTATTGTGACGGATGCGGGATACCCTTCTTTTATCGGCGGGTAGATGTGCCGAGTATTGTAGAGGAAACGGGGAAGTCGGCAGAGCTTGTCGGGAGAGAGCTTCGGTATCGGTTTTTTAACGAGGTAGGGTCGTGTTACGGTTCGTATAAGATTCTGACTGGGGCAAATGCGAATGATTCTGTAGAGACAGTGCTTATGCACTTAATTCGTGGGGCTTCGGTAGATGGTTTATGCGGGATACGGGAAGTAAACGGTAGGGTAGTTCGTCCTTTGGTCGGGGTAAGTCGGAGAGAGATAGAGGCTTATGTTAAGGGAAACGGAGTTCCGTATAGCATAGACCCGACAAACCTAGAGACTGATTATACGAGAAACAAAGTTAGGCTTGAGTTAATTCCATATATCGAGAGGAGTTTGAACCCGAATATCGTGAATACGCTTTTAAGTAGCATAAAGTCGTTTTCGGAGGACAGTGAGATTCTTAATCGGCTTACGGAGAGGGCGTATAAGAAGTATCTACTTAGGGATACGGGGAAGGAGCGAGTGTTTTCGCTTAGTCTTTTAGGTGAGGACAGGTCGATAGTGAAGCGGGTATTATTTAGGGCTGTAAGAGAGGTGCTTAATACCGCGCAGTTTAGCTTTAAGACAGCGATGGTAGATAAGTTACTGGATAGCCCGCTTACGGACGGCAGGACTCGGCAGATAAGTTTATCAAAGTGCCTAAAGGTAGTTGTTTCAAAGGGAAAGATAGCAGTCATTTCGGAGTGACGCGCGGGGGATTTGGAAGATGAGAAAAGTAGTAGCTCGGATTACCGAGGACAAAGTAGAGAGGTTTGTGGTAGCAGACACGGAGACGCTTTCGGTAGACGAGGTTTATAAGGACGAGTTAGCGGCTTACGGGTTTAGCGAGGCAGACTGCTCGGATATTATGGCATTATATTGTGGCGGAAAGAGTGAATTTTACGGGATTGCGGACTTTGTAGACACAGAGTATGCGTGGATTCTTGAGGTGTCCTATAGTGGAACGCTTAACTATCTTCGTAAGAAAGCAGAGCTTGATTACGGGGAGACGCAAGCTATTCTGGATAAGAACCTTGAGAATCATTACTTTGCGCTTGAGATTCCTGCGACAGACAGAGTTTATGCAGAGCTTGCGTCAGTTAAGAATCGCATCCGAGGCGAGTTTATGCTTAGAGGGTCAGAAGCGGTTAATCTCGACATTGTAAGAAAGACGATTAGTGTATGTAACGGTAGTGGAACGGTAGTAATTCCGAAGATAGACGGGATTGGGACACTTGAGGGAAGTAGGGAGTTTAGGGGGCGGCGTGTCCTAGTCGGAGACGGGATAAAGCGGGTGCTTGGTGACGGGTTTACGGGTTTAACGGTAGTAGGAGAGAAACTTTGCATTGAAGAAATTGCAGGGGTTAATTACAGTGTTTCTTTCGAGGGTGCATGTTATTTTGAAAGCCCTGTTAAGATTACGGGTAATATTACGGTAGTTGACTTCTCGGAGTTGTCTGTTAATGTAAAGAGGATTTGTACGTTCGGGATTACGCTCTCTGGGACGGAATCGCCTGTAGCATTGAGACTTTATTCGAGCGTGGATGGTGTGATTGACAGAGACGGAATAAATTTTGGTATGTTTGATAACGCTCGGCTTACGCTTGGGGACGGTCTTAGCTTGTGTGGTCATAGCGTGTACGGGAGTTTAACAGAGCTTATTTTAGACGGCGAAATTGCGACTTTAGACGATGAGTCCCCGTTTAGCGGTTCGATAGAGCGGGTAGTCATTACAGAGAAGTGTAAGGAGTTGCCGCCGTATTTGTTTTATGGATTGAGTATTGGGAGCATAGAGATTCTTCCAAGGGAAACGCCGTTATATATCGGAACGCGTGCGCTTACGACAAAGGATTTGCTTCGGACAGACGGCTATTCTGGGTTTATTGGGTCGGTTTTTAGCAATGAGAGGGTTGTTTTGCGTGAGGACGCGCTTAAAGGTGCGCATATTTCTTTGGCAGTTGGGGTAGATATAGCGTGTAAAGCAGAGACAAGAGCGTTTAGGGGTGTAACATTTTCGGATACGACAGTTCGTGTTAAAGCGGGTAGCGAAGATTCGTTTTTGTTCAGCGGGACAGAGTTTTTAAGCTGTAAGATAGAGCTTCCGTGCTATACGAATGGTATGTTTTACGATGCAAAGCTGATTTGGTGTAGGTTAGCTGTAAAAGGAAAGAAGAAAGCGATTGACTGGGGCTTGTTCTGCGGGGCTACCGTTGATGTAGAGAATATATTAGATACCTTTAACTTAGACTCTGGAGAACTAACGCTTATGCCTTTTAGTATAGACAATGCTCGGTTTATTCGTTTCGGGAGTGAGCAATTTAGTGCGGTTAGTCTTGTGGCAGACAAAGCTACGACAGCCGAGAAAGAGATTAAGCGGGCAGAAATTGTGTGTGACAGAGGGTTTACTGTTTACGCTAGCCTCCCGTCTGGCGTAAAGATTTTTTAAGCCTTGACTAGCCTACGGCAGAAAACTAATTTGTAGTAAAATGCTTGATTTTCTACCAAATTATGCTATATTAGTTAGCAAGGGGGTATAGGTCATGCGAGTCTGGAATGAATACGCTACGGAATATCGCGCGAAGCGAGATGAACTTCTTTCGGAGCTTACGGAGAGGTATCGGGAGGCAGAAGAGAGCGGGGACGCAGAGGCACAGTTTAACTGTATGCTTGCACTGATGCGTTATAAGCTCGTTTCGAAGGGCAGTGAGTTGGTGTCCAAAGAGGCGTTTTCCCAAGTAAAGCGAGCGGCAAAGGGGAACGCGCGGATTTCCGACTATGAGACGAAGAAGCGCCGTCCTCCGAAGGTAACGGATGTGTCGGACGCATGGCTTGAGGCTTACGGTTATGAGAGTAACCCTTACGATTATCGAACTAGCGGGAACGGGCAGTATTTGCCGAGTCGTGTCGGGTTTGTCGGGGATAGTTTTACGGTTGTTCGAGTGAAGTATGGCGAGCGAACGGTGCGAAGAGAAGAGTATGGTCGTATCGGGGAACAGAAGATAGACGAAGGCGAGGTTTCATATAAACTCGGGAGTACTAGCCTATCTGGGGCGGCGAAACGCTATGCAGAGGGCATGAAAGGTTTGTATGAGCGGCTTAGAAAAGAGCGCCTAGACCTTTCATTAAACTTTTCAAATGGGGAATCTGGCATTTCAGAGATAGTTCTTCACGAGCATAACGCCTATCAGTTAAAGAGTATCGGATATGTTGTTTATTGCTACGGAGATAGGCGCGTTCGGGTTTATGTGCTTTTGGATAGTGAGGGCTTGGGGGCTTGTAAGATAAGCGAAGATGAGACATTTTCGCGCATTGAGCAGGCGTTGATTAAGCATTACGAGGCGCTAGGGAGCAAAATAGAGGTAGTAAAGCTGTAAGGGGGGAAGAGATGAGACTTGGCAGGGGTCTAATCGTAAAGGTTGCGGTCGGTGTAGTGGCTCTTGGGCTTGTCGGGTTTTGGGCGAGTTCAATCATTCGTGACAAGGCAGAGCGGGAGTATGAGAGGCGAGAGACAGTTGCAAAGGCGGCATATGACGGGAGCGGAATAAAGGCAGACATAACTTCCGTTAAGGTCGCATTTGCGGTGCGGAAAGAGGGAGTTTATTCAGCTTTCTCTGGGGATTCGTTTCTCGGTTTATCAGTGGACAAGTGGGATAGAAGCTATGTCAGTAACTACACAAGTAGTAGTACGGATAAAGACGGAAACACTTCTTACCACAGTCATTCGCGGCTTGTAAAGCAGATACGGTATCTTTATAGCGTTCCTGTTACGCTTCAAGAGTCTGTAGAGGACAGCTTAGACAAAGAGGCAGAGTTTGCCGTCACGAATAGCAAGGGAAAGAGCTTTTCGGTAAAGGTAGCCGCAAAGTATAGCTATTCAATGAACGGTTATCGCATTACGGCGAAGGCTTCAAACGGCAGAGACTTAGGCGTATCCGAGGTAACGGTTCGATTTAGCGGTTTAGTTCCAGATAAAAGTTACGCGATGGCGGGAGTCCCGTTTACTGCGGGGGCAGACGGAACAGCAGAGGTTTCGTTTAACACGGTAGACAGTGGCTTCGAGAATCCAGATACTTTCGGTCGGGTTACGAAGTATAGCCTAATGAGTTTAGACAGTGGGAAGAATGCAAAGACAGAGATGACACTTATAATCCCAGAGGCGCATATCAAGGGATTCGTCTGGAATTTCCCAATCATATAAGGGGGTAGCGGTGAGTTTATTGGATTACGAGGGGCTTTTACGGCGAGCTGGCGAGACGAAAGGTATAAGCAAGAGTAAGTCAAGCGTAGGCACGCATAAGGGTCTTACAGAAGAAGAGAAAGCCGAGATATTCGCGCGAGTAGACGACGAGTTTCGGGGTCGGGAGTGCAGACGGGTTAAGTTAATCGGTTTAACGGCGGTAGTGCTTTCGGTTGTCATAGCGATAGGCGGGATAAGGTATCTGAACTCGCATAGTGTAGCTGTTGGTGCGCGGTTTATGGGTATTACGGTAAATCGGGTAGTAGATAAAGCGTCTACTGGGGAGACAGGCAATGAAGATATAGCTATTCTTCCGAGTAATACGCTGTCTGACGGTCGGGTTGTCGAGAGCTATCGGATAAGTGGAATTTTGCATGAGATAGACGACAATAATGCGGTTAAGAATAACGGCGACCGTTTTCTAAAGGAGTCGTTTAGCGTGGACGGGGCGTTACGGCAGATAGACTTAGCTGTAGCCTATGACGGTGGTTCTGCGACTTATACATTAAAGAAAGCCAAGCTGTCTGGGGAGTTTGGTGTATCTGATTTAGGCATTTCGGAGATTGAGCTGTCTCTCGGCGGTCTAAATACGGATAGCAAGTATCTGTTAAACGATAGTCCTGTAGATGTTTTGTCAGCTGGCACAGCGACAGCGGTAATAAAGCTGGATAACTACGGTTTCGGGAGTAAAGCGCAGAAGTTTATCTTGTATCGGGTAGACGGAAATAAGAAGGTGCGGACGCTACGGTTTATCATTCCCGCAATCGGGAAAAGGGGGTAACTGGTGGGTTTGGTTGTAGGTTTAGTCATAGCAGCTGTTTTGGTGCCAACGGTTTGGTTTGCTGATTTTGGCGTTCGTAAGGTGCTAGGTTATTTAGGTTATTATAGGAGTCTGCACAACAGTCGGGCAGAGGAAGCCTATCTAGCTAAGTTAGAGAGCGGAGAGATAATCGCCCCGAAAGTTACGGTAACAGCTATTTCGCTTGTAACAAGAACAACGGGAGTCATTAAGCTATACCAGATTACGAATAGCGGTCTAAAGGAGCTAAACGAAAGAACTCATTGTTTTGAGGGTAAAGGCGTGTATTCCGCTTGGTGGGAATCCCTAAGTTTATCTGACAGTGCCTTTAAGGGGAGTGCAAAGTATAAGTTTGTAGGGGTCTTGGGTAACGGAAAGCGCGTGCAGTTTTGTTTGCATGAGAGGTACGGAGATAGCGGAAAGTCATATACGATTTCTTCTTCTAAAGGTCTTGGTGCAGATAGGATAGATTTTAAGATTTCAAATCTAACACCGAATGCGACTTATCTTCTCGGACAGATAAAGCACAAAGCAGACGAGAGCGGTTGCATCACTACCTATTACTATCGCAGAAATAGCTATGAGTGGATTCGTAGCGAGTCACACCATCTTTCAAGAGTTGACAACTATGATTTTACAGACATACTTGACATAAAGTTTTCGCTATGGAATCCATAAAATAACCATCATAAAAACCAAAGCAGTTCTATGCGTTAAATAACAAAGGAGAGTTATGCAGAAGAGTTATCGCGAGTTACAGCATTTGCGCGAGGAGTTAGAGGATGCGCTTTCTGATTGCAAAGAATCAGAGCGGAAGAAGCTTTCTGATAAGCTTCGCGGAGTGATGAAGCAGTTACGGCAGTACGATGAAGAGCGTTTAATCTAAGACAAATAGGAAGCGAGGTAAACAGGATGGTAGCGATACGGTTACGGACGCTTGCGGATTGCAAGGATTTCGTGGATTTAGTAGGTTCTGGTAAGTACGAGGAATGCACAGTGGATGTTTACCTTGGTGAACAGCGGTCTAAGGTTACGGTAGACGGAAAGTCTTTGCTCGGGATAATGAGTCTTGAGCCGAACAAGGAGCTTCGCATTACGGTTTCAAGCTTTGATAGCGCTTTAGCTACAGAGTTGGAAAATAAAATAGGTGAGAAATTCGGAGGACAAGAACATGGATGCAATCAACAGGTTTAACCACGGCGACAAGGACGGAAAGAACGAGGCAGATGGTCTTGACAGCTTGAATCTTGACTTAGACATCGAGGATGGTGAAGAGGTCGAGGGTCTTGATGACGATGACAGTCTGTTTGCGAATCCAGAGGAGGAGTGAGAATGGGGAAAAAGAAACAGGTAGGTAGCTCTACAGAGAACGACCGTGACATTCTTGCGGATTTAGGTAGTTTGTCGGACAAAGATTTCGACACGGCTAATGAATTGCCTTTTGACTTGGATTTGGATGACGAAGAGGATTCAGACGAGGAAGTTACTGATAGCGGCATGAGCGAAGAGGATGCGGCAAAGCGTGTCGCAGAGCTTCTATCGGGTCTTTTTGAGGCGGTGGGTCATAAGGGCGCAAAGCAGAAAGACGAGGCGTCTAAGGCTAGCGACAGTGACGCAGAGATTGACGCTATGGTGTCCAAGGCGGCGCGTAGGGTCGGAAATGCGTTAAAGACTGCAAAGCGCGGTGCAGAGGTCGGCAAGAAGGGTCTTGAGACAGCGGCAGAGAGCGTTACGGAGTCGGAGGCATTTAAGAAGCTTGTAGACGGTGTTTATCGTGCGATGGAAGCCGCAAAGGTCGGCGCTGACAAGGTGGCGGATGCCGTGAAGAGAGAGGAAGAGAAGGAGGATACGCTTCGGACGGAGTACGAGCCTGTAGACTTTGACACTCTTCTTGATACGGTAGGTTTCGCAACGCTGTCCAAAGAGGGTGGTGCGACCGAGGTACTGAACGAGGCGCTTACGGCGATTACTGAAAAGTATCGCGGGCTTTCTGGAACAGTGATTGAGGAAGCACTTTTATCTGCTCTTTCGGCAGATACAGAGAGCCGCTTAAACGGTAAGGTAGTTGAGACAGAGAATCGGCTTCTTAGCTATCGTGTCCGTAGTTTAGAGCGTCTTAGTACAGAGTTACGGGAGGCAGTAAGTGGTTGTGCGCTTACGCCTAACGAGTATATTGAGTTAAGAGAGAAGGTTGAGAATCTGGACAAGCAGATTGAGGGGCTTCGGGAGATTAATGCTGAGTTTACGAGACTTGGTAAGAAATCCCGATAAGGTTTGGAGGTGCCGAAATGCAGAGAGAGCGTTTAACGCTTGCTGTGCTTGTAGGCGCGATGATGCTTGGATTGTCTGGGTGCAGAGATACAGGGTATCGTAAACAGAATACCGATTATGTTGTAGGGTACATAGATAAAAATATGTACCCTATTTATAATTTGCGACCAGATTCCAAGTTCACTTATCGTGCAAACGAGCCGTTGGAAGTAGAGTGCTTCACAGATAGCAGTTTATCCGAGGATTCAAAAGTAGAAATCATTGTAACGCCAGACGGAGCAGAGTCTAAGAGTAGGGATGGTGTGCTTTATACGGTACAGCCTGTAAGGGAATGGGAGCGGGATAAGGCATATTACCTTAGGGTCGGAAAGACGGTAATACCGTTTCGGACAGCTTCGATTGCGGAGAAGCCCGTGCTTGGGTATAGCATTTCAGATAACGGGGAGTTGAGCCTTATCTGGAGCGAGGTAGCAGGGGCTACGGGGTATAAGATATATAAGTCGGGTCGGGATTTATGTACAGTTCCGAGCAGTCCGCTCCTGTTTCGGGATTTTTCTCTAAACGGCTCGCATGGAATCGGGAAAGTGAGTAACGAGGTTACGCTGTATCAGAACTACGGGTTAGCGTGGGACGATGTTTATTCGGTTTCGGCGTTAGTCGGGGATAGGGAGAGTGCAGAGAGTAATCGTTTAGTGATAGCGGATATTGCGGGGATGTTGCCCGTTAAGATAAGCGGGGATACGCTAAAGGTCGGTTCAGAGGTTTCGAGGACGAAGGATTTGCCGCGTTCGGTCGGGGTAGAGATGCTAGACGGCGGGGTAGTGCGGCAGAGCATTGAGTATGAGATAGACGATTCGACAAGGTATAACAGTAATGTGTATTACGGTTATCATGTGCTTGGGACAGAGCTTCGGGGTTATGTTGAGATAGCTGTCGGAGACAGAGGGGCGTTGCAGGGTAGGATTGAGAACGGAATCGAGACTTATGCGGATGCGATGTCGCCGCTTGCTGTTAAGCAGGACGGGGGAAAAGAGCTTTGGGGAGCTGTAAAGTCGGTTTATCTAAATGCCTATGTAAGTAAGGGCGAGGGAGAGAGCGAGAGTGCTGGCTTTGAAGAGTATTTGATAAGCGCTTTGAAGGCACATAAGACAGAGATAAGTCTAAAGGGGTATCCAGAGTTTACGGACACAGATAGCTTACAGGGGGCTTTGACGCGGGTTTTATCACAGAATCTAATCTACGGAGTGGAGCGTGTTGCATTAAACGCGGACAGGACAGGTTTAACGGTAGAGTATTCGGATAAGGCGTTTGAGCGCCAGATAGAGATATACAAGGCTATTTCTGGGGTGAAGATAGACGGCATATCGGATATGGACGCAGAAGCCAAAGAGGACGCGATTTATCGGTATGTAAACGACAACTTCCAGTATGAGGAAGGGTCAGACATCTACGCTATGGTAACAGAGGGAAGAGGTAATGCAGTCGCATATGCGCAGTATTTCAAGGATTTGTGTCGGTATAACGGGGTAGATGCAGACATAGTAACGGGCTGTATGTACGGTAGGCGGCACACTTGGAATAGCGTAAAGATAGGGGATTCGGTTGTTTATGTAGATGCGGTAAACTGCTTTAAGAATACGGGGGTTACGCGGATTTGTTACAACATGAGTCCAGAGTATGCGAAGAGTGTCGGGTATGTAAGCGACAGGTTTATAGGGGGAAGTGACAATAGTCACGAGTATTACAGCAAGAACGGGCTTGTAGCTACGAATTTAGAGGAGTATAAGAATCTGGTTCGGGGAGAGCTTGATAAGGGCAAGAAGGTAATCACGATTCGGTATACGGGGGATGAGATTCCGTCTGGCGAGATAACAAGTAATGTAGCGGAGGTATATAAGGAGGCAGGGAAAGAGAGTTTATTAAAGACGCTTCGGTTTGGGGACGGGTTAGGCTATTATGTCCTCTGGAACGAAGAATAACGAAAAGGGTAACAGAGTAGCAAAGCATACACTCTAAAATACCTACCTAGATTTTTGGCATTGTAATAAAAATCTGGGAGGTGCATAGAGTGTATGCTTTATTTTGTTGGTTACGCAAGGAAGGAGTCCGAGACTAGGGCGAGGGTTTATTCCTGTGCGGACGGATGTGTTTCAGACTTAAGCCTAGACAAGCTCTACGAGTATACTAGGCTAAATCGCGTGCGGAATGCGAAGATGAGTGAGGGTGGCGTATTCGAGGTAAGCGGGTGCGAGGAGAAATATCCGAGTATCGACTACGACAGCGGGTATGTGTGGTACGGCGGGGTGGTAGTAGACGACAGTGTGGAGGATGGGGAGTCTGTCTATCATGTCGTAGACATAACAGGCGGGGAATCGGATATGCGAGCCTATGAGCTTCGTGATTTTACGAAGAGTGGACTTTTAGGTAACGCAACGGTAGAGGGCGATACGGTAACGGTTGCCTCGTTTAATCCCGACAGAGTGCGCGAGGTATACGACATGCGGGACAAGGTGTTAGACATATATTTGTCTCGGCTTCGCGCGGTGAAAACATTCTTTGAGGCGTGTGACGCGCTTAAGGCAGAGCAGTATGAGTTAGATGACGAAGAGATTGAGCGATATTCCGAGGAGTTAATGCGGCGAGCAGAGTATTTTATAGACGAGAGCTTAGCTAGCTCTGTAGTGCGCCGAGGAATAGCCGCGTCTCAAGGAAAGAATTGGCTTAGACAGGAGGAAAGCGATGCATGAGGGTAGTTAGGCACATAGCGGTAGCCTCGACTGTAGTAGCGTTTGTGGCGCTTAGTAGCGTGACAGCGTATGCGGCGGGGAATATCGCAGAGAACAGTACGATAGACTTTAACGAGGCTTCCAAGTACGGGGAGAAGGCAACGCCTGTAATTTCGGACGGGAAGCTGGTGGTAAAGTCATCGCCCGACAGTAATGCGGGGGCGGTAGGAACGATGGCGGTCGGTTCGGCAGTAGATGTAATGCGGTCGGATGACAGCGGGGACGGGTGGATAAAGATAAGCTCGAACGGCATTGAGGGGTGGGTAAAAGCCTCGGATGTGGTAACGGGCTACAACATGGAGGCGTATGTCATAGACAACAGCGCGGTTTATCCGAGGGAAGCAACGATAATTGCGGATGGCGGGGCAACCCTAACGAAAGACGGGGGAGACAGTGCGCTAGCGGTCTTAAAAGAGAACGACACGGTAAAGATAGTTCGGGAGTCGGAGGATTATCTGTATGTAAAGGCAGATAGGGGGCTGACGGGGTATATCGAGAAGAGTAAGGCGCGGGTAGACGAGCCAGAGTTTAAGGGAGCGGACAGGATAGAAGTTCCAAAGCCCGTAGTCCCGCAAGTCTCGAATCCGAATTACAGCGAGTATTACACTTTGCCAGACGACCCCGACACATGTAACGGGTATACGCCGAACAGTGAGACAGAGCTTCGGAAGGAGCTGTCGAATTACGGTTTGCAGTGGTTAGGTCGTCCGTATGTGTTTGGTGGAACGAGTTTTGACACAGGAATCGACTGTTCGGCGTTTACGCAGAACATCTATCGGCAGTTTGGTATAAGTTTACCGAGGACAGCGGCAGAGCAGGCGACAGTCGGCAGGGAGATAGCGCAGAGTGAGCTAAGACCCGGAGATTTGCTGTTTTATTGGGACAGTGGTCGAGGCTGTGTAGGGCATGTAACGATGTATATCGGTAACAACAAGGTGGTTCATGCGTCAAATCCGAGGAACGGCGTGATTGTGTCGAATGCGTTTTATAGAACGCCCACAACGATACGGCGTTATATCGAGGATTAAGAGAGGGGGAGCGTCCTAGTGGGCGCTCTTTTTGTTTTAGGGGAAGCCGAGAGGGGCGAGGAAGGACAAGGGGGTTTAAGGGGCGCAGGCGGGAATAGTAGGGGCTTGGGGATTTTGAGGGGCGGGTAACAGGGCAGAGGCTGGAGTTTAGGTGTGGGGTGCTTGGGCTATAAGATACGGGTTTAGGGCGGCAGGGTTTATCTTGCTAAGGGGTAGCCTAGGATTTTGCTTCTGGCGCGTTTTCGCCCGAGAGTTCTTTAGAGATTTCAGTAGGAAGCACCGTCAAGCTATCGGTGTAGGGGTAAGCGGGTAGCGTTGGAGATTCCTAAGTAGTAATAAGGCGAAAACGGGTAAGAGAACCTTTGTTCTATTCTGTACGGGGCGAGGGGGGTTTGTGGAAAAGTGGATAAGAATGTTAGTAAGTTCGGGTAGGACACTCTGGTTTATGGGGTAACAATGGGGCGGTTACTCGCATTTCGATTCTGGTGCGTTTCTGCCCGATAGTTCTTTAGGAATTTAAGCAGGAGAGGTCTTTAGGCTATAAGTGTAGCCTAAAAAGTTTCCGTGCGTTCTAGGGGGCTTCTCGTGGCTCGTAGAGGGTCATAGAGGATGACATGGATTTATTAGATTTAGGTTGTTTTAGGGCGCTATTAGTGATAAAATAATATAAATAAATAGCTAGGGGGCTGTGGGATGGGACGAAACAGTGAGTTAAATCGGGCACGAGTCGGGAAGAACGATGAGTTTTATACGGACATGTCGGATGTCGAAAAGGAGATGACTTGTCATAAGGAGCAGTTTAGGGGAAAGACAGTGTTTTGTAACTGTGACGACCCAGTTACGAGCGCCTTTTGGAAGTATTTCCACTTAAATTTCGGGTTTCTCGGGCTTAGGCGGCTCATTGCTACGCATTACGACAAGGATAAGCCGACATATAAGCTTGAGTATTGCGATGGGGACGATAACAAGGTTCTTGTAGGATATAAAACAGCCCTTATCGGGAACGGAGATTTTAGAAATGAGGAGTGCCTTGCGCTCTTAAAAGAAAGCGACATAGTAGTTACAAACCCGCCGTTTTCTTTGTTTCGGGAGTTTATCGGGACGCTTATAGAGCATGAGAAAAAGTTTATTATTCTCGGAAATATGAACGCGGTAACGGCGAAAGAGGTGTTTGATTTATTCCGCGAGAATAAGGTTTGGTACGGTGATTCAATTCATTCTGGGGACAGGCGGTTTTATGTGCCAGAGAGCTATCCGCTTAACGCGGCTGGGTGCGGAGTCGATGCGGACGGTAGGCGGTTTATACGGGTCAAGGGAGTTCGCTGGTTTACGAATCTTCCTGTCAAATGTAGGTCTGAAAAGATTATCCTGTATAAGCAATACAGTGAAGCAGAATATCCGAAGTTTAATAAGTTTGATGTGATAAATGTAGACAAGACAGCGGAGATACCTATTGACTACGCGGGGGTTATGGCAGTTCCGATTTCATTTCTTGATAAATATAATCCAGAGCAGTTTGAGATAGTTACCTTGAGGCGGCTTCCAGACGGTAGCATAAGGGCGTTTAGTGGGAACGAGGGAAGCGAATTTCCCGTAGCTACGAGGATTGCGGGAATGCTAAGAGGTAATGAAGGAGAAATCGGCAATAGGACAACTTACGCTCGGATAACTGTACGGAGGAAAGTGGTTGGTGGCAGAAGGTGACAGAAAATGAAAGTGTAAACGAGAGGCTTCGGAGAGCGCGGGACGCTCGTGATGACGAGTTTTATACGCAGTATTCGGACATAGAGCGGGAGCTATCTCACTATGAAGCCGCGTTTAAGGGCAAACGGATTTATTGTAACTGTGATAATCCGCTTGAGAGTGCATTCTTTCGCTATTTTCACTTAAACTTTAATCGGCTCGGGCTTCGGAGTTTGTCAGCAACGCATTTTTCAGAGAATAGAGCCTTTTGTGCCAGATATACAGGTGAGTGTGATAAGGATGTGCGGGTTTATTTATCAGAGCCGCTTAAAGGAGATGGAGATTTTAGAAGTGATGAGTGCCGAGAGCTACTAAGGGATGCAGACATAGTTGCAACAAATCCTCCGTTTTCTTTGGCGAGAGAGTTTATAGGGACGCTGGCAACAGAGGGGAAACTATTTTTAATTGTCGGAGCTTTGCCTTGGCTTGGATACAGCCAGATATTTCCGTTTATACGGGATAATAAAGTTTGGACAGGGATGAACGATATAACAGAGTTTATCCGTCCAGACGGGACTTTTCGGCACATAGGGTTTGGGTTTTGGGTCACGAATCTGGATAACGAGCGGCGGCATAAACGAATAGAGTTAAAGGCGCAGTTTTCTAGCGAAGCTTATCCAAAGTATAGTAACTTTGACGCCATAAATGTGGACAAGGTAGCGGATATACCGAAAGATTATTTCGGGGTGATGGGGCTTCCTCTGTCATTTCTGAAACAATATAATCCAGAGCAGTTTGAGATAGTGGGGTTTCGGAAAGGGAATGATGGGAAAGGTTTGAGAGTAGGGGAGCAAGAGCTTTTTAGCCGAGTGTTAATTCGGAGAAAGGAGTAAAGGTATGTGGCTTAGAGATATTATCTTAGCACATCAAATGAAGCTGTCAGACGCAGTAGAGAGGGGAGATAATGACGCACAGTTTAGCTGTTTAATGTTTGCGTTGCAGTTGCCAAGCATGTGCGCACGGCTCGACTTCCCGAGGGATGAGTATGCGGAGTTTTATTCTGACGGTAATCCCCGAGATAAGAAGCTTTATATCGCGTGGCTTAAGAATAACCGCCGCTTATTGATGGCGGGGGGAATGGGTTTCGTGACTTTTGAGGACTTCTGCTATGCTGTTTATGCGCTTCGGTGTAGCTTAACGCATGAGGGAATTTTATCGTCAAATAAGGAGCTACAGAATATTAGGTTTTTATCGGGAAAGCATTCTGAAATGAATCTAGGGTTTTTAGGTTTAGGCGCTAAACAGTATATTCCGCTTTATTATTTGTGTGACAGGCTATTTATAGGAGCATTAAAATCGGTTAGCATTGTTGAGGTTTACACTAATGAGCGCGACAGGTTTTCGCTTTTTTCAATTAGGTATGCCGATAAGGTAGCCATAACAGATAAAGCTAGTCTGGTTGTAGATTATTCGGAGCTGTCGGATGAGATAGCCGATGCACGGAAGAGGGCAGAGGAGTTCTTGGGCAAGAAGAGTAAGAGGGAGTGTGCGTTGTTCTCTTTGTATCACTATTTGTCGCACTATCAGTTGTTAGTGTTTGATGATATGAAATCACATTTTGCAAGTAAGAGACGGCATGAGAAGTTTAGCAGAGAGATTGATTATTATGGAGCAATCGACGAATGGTTAGAGGCGCTTGATACGTTTGGTAAACATTGCATTTTCCGAGCAAAGGACGGTAATCAACATACTTATAGGCTGTCTGTAGACGCAGAAGAATACAGGGAAATGAAAAATATTGTGGGAGAGGTTTGTGAATTTATCCAGAGAGGGAAACAGTTATGAAGATTTCAGAGCGTAAATTAAAGGTTTCGGAGCTTGTGGCTGGATATAC
>ERZ773055.146-NODE-146-length-48741-cov-8.023888_pt1 | contig 48741 bp, 59 predicted proteins | sample MGYA00580515_ERZ773055 | MGnify/ENA primary metagenome ERZ773055 (study PRJEB29015, sample SAMEA2737993) | human oral metagenome | biome: human oral; feature: human-associated habitat; material: dental | place: China | collected 2064 ...
ATGATACCGATGTTACGAGTCAAATGTAAATCGCGATTTGCCATTTTCTTTTTACTGGTATGGATACCTTTCCGGTGATGGTATTGGTAATAGTAAATCCATCCTTAGCTGTTCCACTTATCACAGTATTATAGCCGGATATCTTAACTTCCTTGATTGTGTAAACTATTTCATGACCGTCTGCACTATCATACTTTGGCAGATTCTTGAACTCGTGTTTCCAACTATCTGCTGCTGTTAGATCAGCACTTTCCTTTTCTGTGCCGTCTGCAAGTAACTTTACCTCTACCTTGTTTGTACTCTTTCCAACCCATTTCTTCTCTACAGGTACTGTTACCTTCTCGATGTTGGTGTTCTTCACGGTAAATCCGCTTGCTGCGTCTCCGCTTATATCTGTCCTATAGTTTGCGATTGCATCTTCCTTGATCGTGTACTTGATTTCCTTTCCATCTTTGTACTTTTCAAGTCCTGCAAACGTATGCTTCCAGTTATTACCTGTATTTAGTGTTACGGAATCTACCTCTGTATTTCCGGCATAAAGATGTATCTTTGCGGCAGTGCCTTCCTTACCTATCCACTTCTTGGTTACAGATACGGATACCCTATTTAACTTATCCTTAACTGTGATAGTTCCACCAACATCGTCATACACATTAACTGTATATTCATTAGGATCTATTTCATACCCATTAGGGGCAACAAGCTCCTTAACCTTATATTTCCCTTGAACCAATTGTTGGGAAATAATGGTTCCGTCTGCTCCGGTTGTCAATTCAAAGCTAGTGCCGTCAACCTTAGTAACTTTGAACTTAGCACCGGCAAGGCCTACATTTGTATCAACATCTACCTTACGTATCTTTAGTCTCTTTGCAAGTACTCCAATTGCCCCGCCACCTGCAGTACGATACTTCCATACACCATCACTCTTCTGAGTAGGAAATGTATCTGAAGTAATTGTTGCTCCATTTGTTTGGACTATATCCCCATTCTCAACTGTTGATTTATAAGATAAGAAATACGATTGAGTACCGATATCCCCGAGTTCCAACCTGAACTCTGTATGATCTGCATTAAATGTAATCTTATCAGAAACATCAACTACTTCCCCATTCCAATCCTGTACATTACCAGAAGAATCATAGGTAGTTTTCATGAGTTTAAATTGTTCTGTCGTTTTTACAGCCGGGTATGATGATGGTTCCAAGAAATGCCCATTATTTGAAGTAATCTTATCCGTAATAACAACATTCTTCAAATTCTGATTAGTCCTATTGACACGAACACCCCAAGCAGCAACATTAGGTACCGTTGGCGATTTGCCCCACTTACCAATAATTTCTTTATCAGAAAGTGCTCCATCCGGCTTAACCTTAATTGGAATTGAATCTGGTGTATTTTTACCGTCTCCATTAACTTCTGTTTTAATGTTAGTAATTTTATTTTCCTGAACAACTTTTTTATTCAATTTAGCATCAAAAAATATGTTTCCTTTTACTTTATACTTTCCTTTTGCTTTATCAGTGAATGTAATACGAACATTACCACCGCCTGTAGTAGCAGTTGCCGAATTTGGCGTTATCGTAGCTTTTGCAACAATATCTCCCTTCTCATCTGTAAGATCAAAACTCAAAGGATTTGTAGTTGCCTGTGATAAGTCAACTTCTTTTGGAATTGTTATATCAAAATAATCACCTGACTGCAAAATTTTCGTTCCACGTGTCTCGTAGTTAAACTCTAACCTGATTGTAGCAGATTTATTTATCTCTGTAGCCGGTGATCCCGAATCTGTTAAAATTTTTAGATCTGTAATCCTTGCATCTACCAGTGTTCCGTTAGCAAACACTTCAATAGGTATTACACTAAATACCGTACTAAGCGTCAACAGTAAAGACGCAAATATTCCTATCCATTTCTTTTTCTTAACAAAAAAAATCATTGTAAACCTCCTTCGTATGACATTTCACACTAGTGTAACACACTATTACTTTAACGCATAATTTTGTATTTATATTAATACAATTGGATAAATGTCAACAGTTAATCTCAAGATTAAGATAATAATATTAGAATTTATCCAATTGTATATTGATACAAGATAAATATTTGAAACGCTAATATACATAGTAAAAATTAGAATATCTAATGCTAGGGGATTAAAAATATATAACTGAATATAGAACTTAAGGGGATATTATTAGATAGGGAGACGGACAAAACCTGGATACATATTAGGGCTCTAAAATGAGTCATTTATGTATTAAAAAGAACAGAGGGCAAAGGCGCTATGTATTTATCATCGTATAGGATCTGTTACAGATACGGTGTGCCAACTTGATTATCCCAGTAGAGAACATCTATACGCATGGATTCGTAACGAGGGAAAAACAAACGAAAGAAGCTTAATCTTAAAAATACCATCGAACATCCTAGAAATCCTCCAGCAGAGTTTAAGTTAAAAGTGCTTCGTCGTTGTTTTGAAAATGGAGAGAGTGTAAAATCGGTATCAGAGGAGATTGGATACAGTCGTGCCAGCATATACACGTGGCGAAAGTGACATCTTCAAGGACGTGTGTTTTCTCTGATGAACACGAGAAATATTAAGCCGGAAAAATTACCGGATATGGATGGAATGATGCATTCCGAAAAAGTTGAATCATTTAGAAAGCAGATATACGAGCTTCAATTTGAAGTAGATATCTTAAAAGAGACAATCAACGTATTAAAAAAAGACCCCCGCGCCGACTTGAACGACCTGAAGAACAGGGAGAAGGTAGCGGTGATCGATGCCGTGAAATAGAAGTACCCGCTACCAGTCCTGCTTCGAAAGATAAGTCTGTATGAGTATGATGTTCACTACTCCTCTCTCGGAGCCATACCACACACCAGACTCTTCCAGCATGCTTCTTATATTTAGGAAAATAACTGGAATCAGCGCGGCAATTACAGGTATAAGCCTAGTATGTACGATTCTGTCTATCATGTTCAGCCTCGACTCATCGTCGGAGAATATCTCATTTTCTCCTTCTACAGTGCTTTCAACTACAGGCTTTCTGAAATAGCTCCAGTTCATGCATCCACCTATATATTCCCAGTCGTAATCCTCATACATCTGGAGGTAATCGTCGGTTGCCTTAGTTTGGTTAAATTCTAGCCTGTACGAAACCTCTTCGGGCACGCACTCTTCGAATGTGAAAAAACATGGCGCCGTAACCTTTACTAGCTTCCATCCATTCTTGTGCTGTTCCTCAAGCCAAGTCTGCTCTTCGTTGTAATCCGCTATTGTAAAAAATCTAATCTTTGTCTGCCTCTTACCCATTGTATTCATCTCCAATACTGTTGATATATATTCGCTTAATACGATTCATCTCGGTGGTGAGAATCTCACGTCCGAGTTCTGTAATCTCGTAAATTTTGCGCTTCTCCGCCTCACTAACGAACCTAATTAATCCATCTTTCTCCATTTTAGACAGTATTCCGTACATCGTCCCAGGACTTATGCTGACTTCACCTTTCGTCATCGCCTTTACCTCTTGCCCTATGCCGTATCCGTGCTGAGGTTCTTGCAGGCAGAACAGTATGTAAAAGGCTGTCTCCGACATTGGGACGTAAACCCTCTTTAATTTCTAATCCATTTGCTCCTCCTATATCAAGCTTTGATATATCGCAGTTCGATATATATGTCAATAGCATTTTAAAAAAGAAGATATATTCCTTACATGCGTTGGCTTCTCAAGGAAATTCGGTGTTTTTACCAACTCGTTTTGTCCGTGAAGCTACATTATTTTATACTGCCCTAATATATTTAGGCATTAAAAGAAGGAACCGCTTGGCGATTCCTTTTGTATTTTACAATTTAGACAACTGTCCCTTTTGATCCATTTTTGTATATATAACAGCTATCACATATACTTCTGATTTTTTATCATTAATCCAATAATAAATATAATAATTATTTATTTTCAGCTTTCGGTAACCTAAGTCTCTCCATGGCGCTTCATCTATCCTTTTTATCCTATACGGCATAAACTCTAGTTTCTTAATCCCACTTCTAAGCAAGCTCAGTGTATTAATCGCCATCTTAGGTGAATTTAATTGTTCTATGTAATAGTTTTTAATAGAAGAAAGATGTCCCTCTGCTTGCTCAGTAATGTAAATTCTGTATTGCCGCATCATATTCCTTTCTCAAGAATATCAAACACCTCATCTACATCCTTTGATTTACCTTCCACAGCCTGCATATATCCAGTTCTCATAATTAAATTAAAATCATTATCATTCATATTTTCTCTGACTGGAACATTATTCGGAATGGTTAGAGAGAACGGAATGCCATTATTTAATATTATTTGTCTATAAAACATATCTATCGCAGTTGCTGTTGGAACTCCAATAGTTTCCAGTATTTGTTCCGCTTGCGTCTTGATATCTTTCTGTATTCTCACATTAACACTTGCATTCTTTGTTGCTGACATATTGATCACCTTCCTTTTAGAAATTATGAACTATTGTATTGCTTTTTGCAACATAATTTCTGTTATCTTCCCTTGATTAACTTTAATCAGCAACACTGTTATATAAGTTCAACTAATTATTACACACTTTCCAGTTCCCTTTAGCACAAAATTTGTAATAAAAAACCGCAGGAAGATTCCCACGGTTCCTTTGCTCATAAATATTTACGTTAAAATCCATTATTCGTAGAACTTAACTCTTTCCGATATATCCTCTTTATCTTTCGGCGCTGGCTCCATAACGATTCCACCAAATGGCATCTGAGCAACGAGCTTCCAGCTCTCTGGCAGTCCAAACTTCTCACGCACGAAATCATCAATAACTGGATTATAGTGCTGGACCAACACCGAGCTCACGCAGCGCACTCCAGATATTAATCTGAAGCATGCCATTTGCCTGATTCGCCCATACTAGAAAATTCTCAGCATATGCAGCGAACTTCTCCTGTAGTCCACGCACTACCTCTTCATCGTAGAAATACAGAATCGTCCCTGCCGCAGCCTTGAATCCATCTATCTTCTCTCTCGCAACTTTGCCACCAAACACATCATATATGCCGTCCCACAGCTCCTCCTGTTTCTCACCGAGCGCAACGACCACGCGCGCACTCTTCATGTTGAACGCATCAGGTACTAGTTCCGTCACTTCATCTATAAGCGCATGAACCTCATCCGTGCTCACCGGTAGCTCCTTGTTAAGCTGGTAGTAGCTTCTTCTCTGCTTTAATCCTTCGTAAATGTTCATCTATGTCCTCCAAATCCCTTTGTGTATCCTGTGAATTATATTTTATTCCAAATGATTAACGCGTATCTACTAAATTCGCACTGTCGTTCCGCAATCTCCTCAGGCCCCCAGGTCGCATAATTACAAAGAGCTCTATTTGGTTCTATTTTAGACTCTCTATAATATTCTTTTTTTTCATCAAATGGCTTATTTGACATCTTTATATTGTAATTTCCAGACATCAATGCAGGGTTTCCAAATCTCCATAAATATTCTGAGTGAACGTCTTCTGAGACGTTATCCCACAATTCCTTGTTAACAGGCATTATGTGTTCAATATGTACATCGCTAGTATCAATATTTATCTCCATTGACTTATCCAAATATGAGTGTATCTTCGACAGAGCGTATCTAACGATAGCTTTGCGGCTAGATGGAACAGTCCAACTATTAAATGCAACATCAAATTTTTCATCATCAACCATTTTTGCTCTAATTTTGTTTACAATGTCATCTACGCATTCTATTTTCCCATCATATATTGATTTTGCTAAATCTGAAAAGAACCTTTCTCCTTCATTTGCAGTTTGTCCGCAAACTGTAAAATTCCTAAATACATATGATTCAATTGAACCTATAACACATGATATATCGTCTATTTTATAGTTTTTTGTTCGAATCATTGCCATAACTACAGGATAAAAGGTCTTAGCTTTAAGATTTTTTAAAGCAATTAGTTTTTTTATTAAAGCATCATCAGTAAAGAATATGCATTCTTCTGGTTTATCAATATCATGGTAAACATCTGCAAGGCTTTCTAAATCATCTAGAAAATCTCTACATTCTCTTGTAGTGGTAATTGTTGAACTTATTTTCCTATATAGAGCTTTCTCTCTCGTAAATTCTCTACCCGAATTCCAGAAGTGACGTATATATTTAGTTAAATCTGCACCATCAAGTTTCACATTCATTAAATTCCACTTTTTCTGCGCATCATCAACTTTTCCACATCTACTAAAGATTTAGTTTTTTAATAAGTCTGCAGTTTCAAGTTCTCGTCCTCTGGCGTTTAGAGTTTCAAATATTATATATGCCTCTTCTAACTCTGTGGCTTCCATCAACAAAACCTGGAACCTCTCTGTAAAGGCTTTATAAAATTTATCTAGCTCATCAACTTTATCCTGTATATCAGCTATTTCTGATATTTCTGCCTTTAATTTAGTATGGAAAAAAATGAAAGCTTTTCTAAGTCTCTCTTTCGACTTATGTGTTTCCTTATTTTCTGAAGGGTGTTCTGCTTCAAGTATTTTCTTTATAAAGTAATCATTATCATTATCACATAGATTCATATGATATGTTTCACATTCCTCTATATCACCAATTAATACAGTAATTGCAGAGTCTCTTTTATTCGCCTTTTTGCACGTATTAACAGAATCAAGGTAAAGTTGTGCAAATAATATTTGTAGAACCCTAATGAATATAAATGAGCTTATTGTTCTTTGTTGACCATCAATGATATACCTTTTTTCTATTTTCTTATCATCGTTCCTTGTTTCCTTTTTATGAATTACAACCTGACCGAAAAAATGGACCTCTTCATCTCCATCTTTTACGGATGATAGATCACTCCAAAAGTCAGCAAGCTCATCTTCTCCCCAAGAATATTCTCTTTGATAATTTGGAATATAGTACTGTTTCTTAAGGTAATCTTCCATTGGTATAATGCATACATTTCCTAAACTTATGATTTTACTCCTTATATTTTCTACAATCTACAAACAGAGATTGTTTTTATTTTAATGCACTAAAATAATCATAGCATTTTTTTACAAATAGATCTATATAAAACCTACAGTCATATTACTAATAACTCCCAAACTAAAAAGCCCGCGCTCACGCTCAGGCTTCCTCTTCAGTTATACAGCTTTAGTCCATTTTTACTGACCTAATCTGGCGATTGCAACAATCAGCCACAACAAAGCCCTAGAATTGCGACTTCTTCACATTACTAGCATCAAATCCTTGAGGCTTCTTGATTTCCTTCACATCGTTGATGTCGCAGTAGTATGCCTGATAGTAATCCTCGTTGTCGATTGCTCCTCCAAATTCAGGTACGTCCATCTTGGTAATAAGCTTTATCCTTGTCTGATAAGGAGTTGGACCGCCCTTGCCCTTCTTCATCACAAGGTGGATTTCAATCTTACAAGACTTTACATCCTTCTTACCCTGTTTAAGCATTTTGCTTTTAGGAATAATCGCTACCTGAAGCTTAGCCATCTGATCCAGATTGTTGCTCACATCACCTTTATAATCAAGATAGTAATGGTTCTCGTCCTCAGTCAGCTTAAACTTGTCCGCATATTTCTCGTATATATCTAAGAAAGTCTTGCTATTACCTATCTCTGGAGGATTTATATCCTTTTCCTCTTTCCATACCCACCCATAATTATTATGCACCTAAGATGAACCGGAATACACCTTTTTAGGTTTTGGGGAGTATATCTTAATCACTCTTAAATATGAAGTCTGAACTTCCAAATTTCGACAGGTGATCATCTACATCCTCAGGCTCCTGAACATTAGTACTACCTTCTGAGTAGTATTCGCTGAAGGCCTGCGGGTCAATCTGCATCTGGCCTTGTCTAACCTGTGACTCTCCCCTAAACACTCTATCTGAACCCTGAGATGCTACGTATCTCCTATAGGTATGAATCTCATAATCAAGGTTTTCAACCTTTTGCATCTTCTTTACAAATGTCTTAACATCACCTTTTCCACCGCAAGCTGAAAGGGTTAGGACCATCATCATGGCGATGACTACTAAAACTATTTTTCGTTTCTGTCTCATTTTATTGCCCCGCCCTAGTAACCTTTAGCCTTATCAATGCCCTTAGGCTCTTCAACACGAACACCGGTGTTCTGATCGCTGAATTTTGCCACGCCCTTGAATTTAGCGCTAACTGCACTGCTATCATAATTACCAGTGTATTTGAATGATAGCGGCTTATTATCCTCCTTAGAAACGGTTAATTCAGCACCCAGCTTTCCTGTGTCGGTACTAGAGCTAACAATGATTGGCCTGAACATCGCACCAAAGAAGAGGTCACCATTTTCATCTTGAAGCTTCATATCAGTCGTCTCAAAGCGAAGTGTATAAGTCTTCTTATCCTATTTAACAGTGATGTCCTGCTTCTTTGTTTGTAGAAAAGCGATAAAGTCGCGGTTGAATCCAGTTGGCTGATTGCGCCATTTACTGGTATAAATATCCTGCTTCCAAGTCTTATCGCCTTTTTCTTTTTTAAACTCTGACCCGTCGGTTCCGTAGATTTCTCTAGATCCATTTTTAGAATCATTTGCATAGTTTAGCTTTCCGCGGGCTCTAACTGGACCCATCTCAAAGGTTCCCTTATACGAGTACTTATTAAAGCCCTCTGCCTTCTGTCCCTCTGATGGTTGGTGGCGGATATAGTCAGTTTTAGCTTCTATCTGAACCTTTCCGTCATCTAGATTGTAAAAGGCATCTAGCCCCTTATCAATTTTCTGTTCTTTGGTTAGATTCTCGCCACTTCCATTACCGCCTCCAGACTGTCCGCATCCAGCAGGCCCAAGTAAAGCGATCAAGCTGATAACCAATATGACTGTTCTTTTCTTGTAACCTGTCATATTCTACCTACTATCTGTAAAATACCCCCGTGCATAGTTTGCTTATAATCATAACCTAATTTGTACAGTTTTCAATCGTGCATAAGCTATAATAATCCGAAGTAGCTTAAATTCCTGCAGGTTTCTCGATACTATTAATTTTATTAATATCGCGATAGGAAACTATGAAATTATCCTCATTTGCTAGTTTAGCTCCTACTCCATCGGTCTCGCCCTTTGCCTTAATCTGTATGCGAGCCTCGCTTGGCACCATTTTTTCACCGGTAGCCTTATCCTTCTTAGCTATCACAAGGTGTATGCGGAGCTTTACCGATTTAACGTACTGTTTACCTGATTTAAACACCTTATTATCTGCGAATGTCTGCTGTGCTTTACCCACCTGTTCAAAGTCTTTAGATACATCGCCACTGTAATCAAGGTATATATAGTTATCATCTTCGGTCTTCTTAAACTTGCTAGCATACTTCTCATATAACTTAAGAATGTCTTCGCTACGGCCAACCTCAGGAGCAGCGACTTCGTCCTTATCTATCCATACCCATCCGTTTTCCTTTGGTGAGGTAAATCCTTTATACCCCTTATTAGGCTCTGGAGAATAGATTCTCGCATAGCTGTTCAAGTCGTCGGCACTTGCAAATATACGTTTCGCCTTCGCTACCTTACCATCTTCGTTCGTGGTGCCATATCCGCTTAGCACATACTCGCTGAATACCTGTGGGTCGAATTGAATCTGACCCTGCCTGATGGTCGTATCGGAGCTAAACTTCTTCATATACTTGTTAGCAGCGCTGTTCTTGTTATATACGGTAACTTCGTATTCTAAATTCTTTGCGTTACGCAGCTTATCGATAAAAGTATTCACATCAGAGCTCGAACTCTTCTTAAAAGACATGAGGGAGAAGCTCAAAACAAACGCGAATGTAATCACAACTAATTTCTGTATCTTGTTCATCATAATCCCCCTTTCTACTTACTTGCGGCGCTGCTGATACCGCTTGGAACTTCAACTCGCACACCTGAATTTTGCTTGGAATACTTAAAGTTACTCTTAAACTTAACAGTTATCTGAGGGCTTTCCTGTTCGCATGTGTACTTAACTGACATAGGCTTAAAGCCTTTCTTAGAGACTGTAAGCTCAATCTTCATTTTGTCATTCGTATCATTATCGGTGTAAATAGGTCCGTTGTAGCTTCCGCCAACCAGGATATCCCCGTTAGCTCCGAGCAGTTTCACATCGTCAGTTTCATATACGAGTGTAAAGCTATCCTTATCGTCTGTGACCTTTATGTCCTTTTTCTTCGTCTTCAGGAATTCAATAGCTTCCCTATTTATTCCAATCGGCTTGCGATAACGAAGTCTCTTTGAATTTTCTGTGTAATTAACCCACTCTGAATCGTTTACATTTTTTGAGTAATGTGAAATCGCATCGTTATAGAAATCGTTTTTGTTTTTACCATCATAGTAAACACCAAGCAGATGGTCTGGGCTCTCTTCAAAATCCCCCTTAAAGGTGAGAGTAGCGTCGAACTTTGACTGCTGTCCCTCCTGGTGTGATTTCAATTCGTATTTAAGATGGTTTTTCATCTCAATTTTTCCGTTCTTGAGATGCTCAAAAGCATCCAGTCCCTTGTCAATCTTCTCTTCTTCAGACAAGCTGCCATATTCGCCTTTCTTTCCACAGCCCACAAGCCCAAGTAGAGCTATCAGGCCGATTATCAATATGACTGTTCTTTTCTTATAACCTGTCATATTCTACCTCCTCTTTGTAAAATACCCCCGTGCATAGGTTACCTGTAATCATAATATACTTTTATGCATATAACAAGAAAGCGCAAGTCCAAGCACTGGACCTAAAAGTCTCTCGTGCTGTAGAACTCACGCTTTAGATGATGGTTTCGGCCTTATGAAAATTATAAATTCATAAGGCTATTTTAATAATTATTTTTTATATTCGCGATTACTCGCTTCTGAGCGCCTCTACTGGATCGCGTTTGGAAGCAGATCTAGATGGGATCAGTCCAGCAATATATGTTAGGAATACAGATATCCCTATCAGCACGAGCGCAGCACCAATCGGCAGCCTCATAATTCGTTCGACATTAAATGACGAAAGCACAACCGCATTGATTGGAATACTCACGAGGTAAACGAAAAGTATCGCAAATACACCAGATAGTAGTCCTTCGATGAATGTCTCAGCGTTGAAAATATTTGCAATATTTCTCTTCGATGCACCCATTGCGCGCAGAATTCCAATTTCCTTCCTGCGCTCCAGTACCGATATGTAAGTGATGATTCCTATCATGATTGAGCTTACAATCAGTGACACACTGATAAATGCCACTAGCACATAGCTTATCATATTTATGATATCTGTGACCGAAGACATGAGCGTACCCATGATATCAGTGTATGTGATGACGCGCGACTTGTGTCCAGATCTCTTCATACGGGCATTATAGCTATCTATGCCCTCGATTACCTTGTCCTTCCGTTCAAAGCTACTTGGATATATCGAAATAGATTCAGGGTTTGATTTGTCCGCATATCCCATCTTCTTGAGGTTAGAATCGTATGTAACGATGCCATTATTCATGAACTGTGAGAACAGTGCTGCCATCTGCGTCTGATCCATATTCAGCGAAAATGCTTTTGCAAACGCCGAAGGATTAATACTAAATGCACTCTTCATAGCACTAGCCATATCACCGTTCATAGTCGCACCACTGCTAATCTGCGCGCCTAGTTGCTTCTTCATCTCGGTCACCACTTGATTCATGAATCTACCCATGATCTTGGCCATCCTACCCTGCATGTAATTGGTAAGTGCTCTCTCAATCGTTCCCCGAAGATCGCTTCTATTAAGATTCTGTGCTATGCGGGTTGCCGTGTTTGAAATTGCTGTCCTCGAATTAGTGCTCGATAGATATGCGTTTATTATCTCGCTCTGTGCTGCACCTGGATGATTATTCGCATAGTCGCTTGCAAATGCCGGATAACCAGCGAGCAGTGTTGCGATGAGCTGACTCGTCTCTGTGGTGATCATCGACTGCTCGGCTGGAGTCAGCGTGATATTTTGTTGCTGCAGATATGCTGGGAACTCTGCCAGTTCCTGCATGATGTCGCTCATCATGTTCTGGGCTAGGCTCGTCGTATTAACTTTGGACAACGCTTTAGAGTAGTCAATATTCGCCAGCGTACTCATACCAAATGCTTTCTGAAGCTTTGATGCGTCGAACTTGAATGCGCTCGCCAGCATGGATTGATTTATGCTGAACAATTTGCTCATATCGAGCGACGCCCCATTTTCTTCCTTGAGCGCTTCGAATGTCTTGCCTGTAAATACATCAACGTCTGGATTCGCAAGCTGCTGCTTAACTATATCTGTGTCCTTCATTCTGTCGATAATCTGCGAAGTTAAGGATGGCAGATATCCAACGCCTGGCTGAAGGGCATTGGATCTAGTCTTGCCATTCGGCTTAATTACACCTACAACTTTAAGCTTGATTCCATTTTCCAGCTTGCCGATCATGAACGCCTTGTTCTTCGATTGATCGAGCCATGTACCTGTTGGAGAGTTGTACGAATAAATCTCGCCCGGAGAAATCACACTGTAGCTGAGCTTTAGAGCATCTCTGTATCTAAAAGGCTTTTGCTTCTCTGTGTTCATCTCAAGCTTTCCCGTCTCTCTGTACTTGATCATGGCGCGATCATACTCTTTACGGTCGTAATATCCGAGCTGATATAGAGTGAAATCAGGGATTGAGCCATCCTTGTTTAAAACGAGCACTGCTTCTGTTGACTCCTTAGGCCACTTTCCAGCAACTACCTCGTACTGCTGTTTCAGGAGCTTTTCGTCATCGAGCATCTGGTAGAAGCCCGTGTTGCTCGAATTCTGGATTCCAAAGCTCTCATAGTTCGCATCCATGCCATCAGTCGAATTGACCTGCACTGGATCTGATTCACTCTTGGTCTGGTAGATAAGCGGTGTGATTCCGTAGTTGTATGTTATCACCGAGGCGTTTCGGCGGACCTTGTTGCCCTTTGAGTCAAGATACTTCTTGAAGGCAACTAGGTCATTTTTTCTCGTGCTGCCAAAGACGTTGCCGAGCACGTTTCTCTGCTTGATTTCTGTATTCTCGGCTTTGGCTGCACTCTTTGACCTATCTGAACCGTTATGTGCCTCTGAACCATCATCTGACCCCGAGTCTCTTTCTGCATCAGAGGACCTGCTTTTATCAGTATCTTTATCCTTGTCTTTCGATATTCCAGACATCCCTTCAAACATACTCGATATGTCTGCTGCATTCTTCGAAATAGTTAATGGATACGATGAGAGAGTATCTTCCTCGACCTTAGCTATGTATCCGTTTACACCGTTTGAGAGTGCTAAAATCGCTGCAATTCCTATAATTCCAATCGATCCTGCAAAAGCTGTTAGAGCCGTACGTCCCTTCTTGCTCATCAGGTTGGAGAATGAAAGTAAAAGAGCTGTTCGAAAGCTCATCGAAGTCTTAGTTCCGACATCCGATTCGCCTATTTTCGTTCTTGCGCTACTCTCTAGTTCCTCTGCTGTAACTGGCTTCTTATCTTCGAGAATCAAACCATCTTTAAGCGTGATAATCCTATTTGCATATTGCTCAGCAAGTGCAGGGTTATGTGTAACCATGATTACGAGCCTATCCTTGGCAATCTCCTGTAACAGGTTCATAACCTGGATACCAGTCTCAGTATCTAGCGCGCCTGTCGGTTCATCCGCTAGTACAATCTCGGGATTATTTACAAGCGCTCTTGCAATCGCCACTCGCTGCATCTGCCCACCAGAAAGCTGGCTCGGCTTCTTGTTCTCATGACCTTTAAGCCCAACCTTCTCAAGCGCCTCTATAGCCCTTGTACGCCTCTCTTCGGCATCTACGTCAGTTAATGTCATGGCGAGCTCAACATTGGCTCTCACCGTCTGATGCGGTATGAGATTGTAGCTCTGGAATACAAATCCAATTCTATGGTTCCTGTATGTATCCCAATCAGCGGACTTATACTCCCTAGTCGACGTACCGTTTATAATAATCTCGCCTGAATCTGCAGTATCGAGACCGCCGAGGATATTGAGCAGCGTCGTCTTACCAGATCCTGACGGACCTAGAACTGCGACAAATTCATTGTCCCTGAATGTGACCGATACACCATCTAGTGCTTTTTGGATGAAGCCACCAGTCTTGTATTCCCTTCTAAGCTCTCTTACTTCAATCATGTATATATCCTCTATATAAAAAGGGCTTCGGCGAACCGAAGCCCAGATAAGCCGTATGGACTATCTCCTTAGTAGTTTTCTGCGTGAACCTCAAAGAATGACTGTGGGTGATTACAAACTGGGCAAACCTCTGGAGCCTTAGTTCCAACACAGATGTGTCCACAGTTGCGGCACTCCCATACCTTAACATCACTCTTCTCAAATACTTCTTTCATCTCTACGTTCTTAAGAAGTGCACGGTATCTCTCTTCGTGGTGCTTCTCAACCTCTCCAACGAGACGGAATCTTGCTGCTAGCTCTGGGAATCCCTCTTCCTCAGCAGTCTTAGCGAAACCCTCGTACATGTCTGTCCACTCATAGTTCTCACCATTAGCAGCATCCTCTAGGTTGTATGCTGTATCGCCAACTCCATCGTTGAGCTCCTTGTACCAAAGCTTAGCATGCTCTCTCTCGTTTGCAGCTGTCTTCAGAAAGATATCTGCAATCTGCTCAAAACCATCCTTCTTCGCCTTTGATGCAAAATATGTATACTTGTTAGTTGCCTGTGATTCACCAGCAAAAGCTGCTTCTAGATTCTTCTCTGTCTGTGTACCTGCGTACTTATTCTTAGCCATAATAATTACCCTCCTTAAAAAATTTCGTTAATCAATCATGCAGTAACCAGCTGCATTTACTTTCGAACTAATTATACATGTATTAGACTAATTGTGCAAAACTATTTTATGAATTATTCTTCACGCAAATGCACGTTTTGAAGTGCAAAATTCCCCTTCTCTCATATCATATGTGGTATAATCTCTTATCTTTCGTATTATTCTTTGTATGCCTATACGAGCTATATATACTGAATAAAGCGAAGAAAGGATTTATATATGGACGAAATAAGTACAAATAAAGCCGGATTCAGGGACAATATATTTTGGATCTGGGCGCTAACTTTCCTGCTCACAATAGGTGGTGAATTAATATCATTAATTTCCATTAACTACACGCTGTTCAGCGATGCGTATACGAATACTTTCAATCTTTATATAACGTTTTGGGGAATATGGTTTGTCTTCCTAATCGCCATTTTAAGCATCAAAGACAATCGCTATATACTAGAGGCGTTAAAGTATCGAAAGAACGGAAACAATATCAAGAACCTCCTTATTGGTTTCGCAGCTGGGTTTGTCATGAACGGCGTCTGCGCACTCACCGCATACCTTCACGGCGATGTTAAGCTAAGCTTTGCGAAGTTCGAGTTGTTCCCGATACTCCTCATGTTTATCGCTGTATTCGTTCAGTCCTCTGCAGAGGAACTTATATGCCGTGGATTCATGTATCAGAGAGTGTTACAGAGGTATTCAAATCCTTGGGTAGCGATATTGGTGACTTCTTTATTTTTTATGGCGCTTCACCTTGGAAATGATCACGTTTCATTTTTGCCACTTCTCGATATATTCCTCACAGGTTTGTTATTCGCGCTAATGGTTCATTACTTCGACAGCATATGGATGGCGATGGCTTGCCACACGACCTGGAACTTCAATCAGAATATACTGCTAGGTCTTCCAAATAGTGGCGAAGTATCATCCTATTCAATATTCGTTCTCGATACTAAGCATGATACAAACAGCTTCGCATACAATACTGGTTTTGGACTAGAAGGGACGATCATGTCAGTTGTAGTGATGTTGATCAGTATAGCGATTATAGTTTTTGCACATAAAATATCCGAAGGCAAAAAAACCATTATAGCATGAGTTTTGAATACACAAACCAAAAGCCGGAGGCTCATGCCCCCGGCTTTTGGCGATTAACAAAATGACTTAAATATGTAGGTTGAAAGTATGATTATTATGGTTTGGATATATTTGCTTATGGTTATTAAGCATAATTATGTTTATATTATCTGTACGATTATTCGAATGTGCCATCTCTGGTCACAAGCTCACGCTTTAGGTATGATTAAGCGTTTGCTAATGCTTCACCGAGAGCTTTGCACTGTGCTAGACCTGCATCATCAGGCTCGTTGTTGCAGATAACTGGCTCTTCTACAACTACTGCACCAGCTTCTTCCATACGATCCTTCCAAGAACGCATCCACTCGCCATCGCCCCAATCGTACGATCCGAATAGAACAACCTTCTTGCCTGAACAGCAACCTTCTAGCTCTGCGATGAATGGTTCAAACTCTTCCTCTTCAAGCACCTCTGCTCCCATAGCAGGGCATCCTAGAGCAAGCTTGTCCTCACCCTTTACATCTGCAACGCTCACCTCAGATACAGACACAACCTTAGCATCTGCACCGATACCTTCGCCAACGGCATTAGCCATTGCTTCAGTGTTGCCTGTAGCACTCCAATATACAACGTACATGTAAACACCTCCTGGTAATTATATACTGTTTTGTTAGTTATCTCTAACTAATGCTTATTATATTAGAGCTCTCTAACTTTGTAAAGAGGTTTTTATGACTTTTTTTTAATTTATATAGAAATGCAAAGGACGAGCACTCTTAGCTCGCCCTCCGCATTTTAGGAATATAGAGAAAATGTTACCTATGGTATGTTCCCTAATGGAGCGCTCTACCATACTTGCTTCTATTATATGCCATCTTGATTAAACTGTAAGATAGGACCATGCAACCTCCCGAAATTATAAATCCAACTGTTGCACTTACCATATCATATTCCTCCTTAATCAAGATTTTCTATTTAACTAATAATTTCTTCTGTTGTTAAATCCATTTTAGCTCATTCTGTAGCTTTGTCAAGACTTTATCATATATTTTTTATGTATGGGTTACAATTTATAATTCTTTGCAAGAATATAATTTGTTATTATAAACAATAAAGCGAGCCCATCTATTGTGAACTCGCATAAATTTCTTATATTTGCTCCGCTATTTCTAAAAATATCTATATGTGGTCCTTCTTTTTCAGCACCTAACATAGGAATAAAACCGTTAATTTACAAGGCTTCCATTATATATTTGCATTAGTTAAATAATACGCAGTACATTTTTAAGATTTTTAGAGTTTCCGATGTTCAATCTATATGTATAATACTGTTTCATCGAACAGGTGTACATCTCTGACATCAGTGTACATCATCAACTCAGAAAGCTGCTGATTCATTTCTACAACCTTCTTCGCAACTCCCTCTGTACCCTCCTTTAGAAGCGGTCCAAGTATTCCGCGCCCAACAGATATTGCATCTGCACCAAGTGCGAGAAGCTTGTAGGCATCATAACCTGTATCTATAGAGCAATCCGCGAATATCGCAACCCCACTTCCATCTAGCGCATCTTTGATCCTTGGCAATATCTGGGCTGGCGCGATTCCGAAAGGAATTCTACCATGATGATGCGATACAACAATCGCTTTGCAGCCCGCATCTTTTGCTTTTACTGCATCCTGAACAGAGAGAACGCCCTTAGCTACAAATGGCAACTTCGTTGCTTCTACATACTTCTCGAGGTCAGTCTTCATAACTGGGCCGAGAGGGAACCCGTCTACCACATCGTATTTGCCATCGGTTCCAGGTACATGATCGATGTCAATACCAACAGCGATTGCCCCATGCTCTTCTGCAAATCTTATTTCATCTAAAATCTTATCGTGATCCATGAAAGGCTTAATTATTCTTACCGTTCTAGCTCCAGCAGCAGCAATTTCTGCGTACTCATCATTTGGCTCCATGCCAACCCAATTTAGCACATTTAGCTCTAGCGCAGCCTCCGCGTACTGAACCATCGGCTTCTTGCCATCCTTGCCCACCTTATTGAGGTGCGAAAAAGCAGGCATCATGATTGGGGATGCGAATTTCTCTCCGAAGATTTCACACTCTAGATTAGGCTCAACTGCATCAATTGCACGCATCTCCACGTGAATACTATCTAGATATGCTCTGTTATATACATTTGCATCCTCCGCCTTACCGCTAGTTATCGGAATCAATCCCTTCGGTCCTGGCCACGGGCTCTTAATCTCACTCATAATATCCTCCATAATATCTATCGTATCATTAAAATTTGTATTCTTATCATTCTCTATGCCACGAATATTGTAATCAATGTATATGCAATGAGAGCTATAACAAGGAACAGCGATATAAATGCCGACATGTAGCTTTCATCATCTTCAGAGGTAACGAGCGACTGCACCTGAAGCGGTACTGGAAATCCAGTTGGGCACATGAAGTACAGCAGAATCGCTATCTCGAACACCTTCTCCTTTACGAGTGCTGGGAATATCATATAGAATAATCCAATGATTATCGAGCAGAGAACGAGCCTTACAACGGCAAGCCTCATAAGAGAAGACATCATCTCCTTCTCGAACTTAAGCTCATAGCCAAGTGTAAATAAGATAATTCCTGCTATCGGTGTTGTCACAAGATTCATAGTTGAACTAAATGTATTCTCTAGCCCAAGTTCCATAAGTTTGCCATGCAGCCCCGTCAGATTCATAAACACACCTGTTATAACGGCAACCATGAACGAGCTTGTAAAGATTTTCTTTACAAGCTCGTTCCACTCCACCTGTCCCACTACCTTTTTAGTCACGATAATAGGCAGTACTCCAAAGTTAATTAGTATACCCGCTACGTCAAATGTAACGATATTTACCGCATGAGCTGCTCCGACTATAGATATGTAAAGTGGCAGTGCCACGTTTCCACCCTCGCAAGTTACGAGCAAGTACGGTGAGATGTGCGCGTACTTTTCACCAGTAAAACGAGTGAGCTTAAATCCTATAAATAGAACCAATAGCCAGATTATATCCATATATATAATCTGAATTATAAAGGTGCTCTTTAACTCCGATGATACTAGCACGTTATATACAAGTAGTGGGAATAGAATCGTAAAAACAAGCTTTTTTGCACCCTCATTCTGTGCGAAGGAAATCCACTGACGCCTACGAGACAAGCATCCGAGGAAGAGCATAAAGAATACTGGAAATAATGCTTCAATTGCTTTCATATTAATCCTTCCTATTTTGTCAAATTACAGTCTTTAATAGCCACTAACCTTTGTACAATTAAATAACATGATATTAAATTGATTATACAGAATATTATCAATGCGTCAATACCATTATCATTTTATACAATTGGAGGCTATGTGCGATTCCTGATATTTTAATGAACTATACCATTTCTGTGACATTATTTTATGACTAGAATATAGCCTACTTTATATCAAGACATTCTTCAAGAAATTCACAAACGTCACGAACGCAATCTTCACATCTACGAAGTGGCTTTCCTGTATTAACTCCTCGTAATTCTCTGCATATTAAAGATGAGTTTCTGTTCTTGAAGTTGTTAGTAATCTCTCTTATGTCTCCTACTGTCTTTATCTTGTCTTCACCTTGTAGACTAAGAATCACAGCAGCTCCAGACAAGCACCCACAGTGCCCGTCTAAACTTCCTAGTCCTCTTCCAAACCCTTGATTGAGTGCATATAGTTTGCCCTCATCAAGCTCAACATAATCCGCATATGTACAGGCAACTGCCTGTGCACAGTTATAGCCTCTTTGCTTGCGTTCAACTGCTAGTTCCCCTCTTTTGCTCATACGTATTTACCTTCTTCTCCTTAATGCTGCAGTACTAGCATGACTCGCATAAATAATAGTACAGCATTGTGATATATTATCTCTTTATCTTTAGCTGAATCTTCATTCTTAATTTACATATTCTTAGTAAATTTGTTTAAAAAATGGCGACCATCATACAATTAATGATTTGGTCACCATTTTTTATCATTATTTTCACTATTGGTTCCTACTTGCTTTTGCTTCACCACGTTATCATCATCGCACTTACGCGTGTTTCTTTCTTCTAACTATTAACACAATAAGTGCTAGAAGTGAAGATATCAGCACACATATATATAGCGAAACATTACTTGAATCACCAGTCTTAGGTGATTTTGATTTATTCGGGACTTTAGGTGTTTCTTTAGTATTGGTAATAGTGAATCCGTCTTCGGCACTTCCACTTATTACAGACTTGTACCCGTCAATTGACACTTCCTTTATTGTGTAGACAATCTTGTGTCCATCCGTTTCAGCATACTTAGGCAGGTTATCAAACTCATGCTTCCAGTTTGTTGCTGCACTAAGAGTTGCTTCCTGCTTTTCTGTGCCATCTGCTATCAGCTTCACTTTCACAGAGTCTTTTGCTTTGCCAACCCACTTCTTCGTAACATTAACATTTGTCTTCTCTATATTAGTGTTTGTTACTGTGAAACCGGATGCCATATCGCCTGTTATTTTGCTCTTGTAGTTTTCAACGGCGTCTTCCTTGATCGTATATACTATCTCATTACCGTCTTTGTACTTTTCCAGATTTGCAAACGTATGCTTCCAGTTATTGGCTTTATTTAAAGTAGCTGAATCAACCTCATCACTACCTGCAAACAGGCGGACTTTTGCTGATGTGCCTTCCGATCCTACCCATTTCTTTGTTACTGGGATGGATATGGTTTCTTTTTTATCTATGATAGTTTTCTTTACTGTTCTAGTTGTCGAGTCAAAATCTGTAGCAGCGACATTTACATCTTCAGCTAAAACATATCCCTTTGGTGCCTCTGTTTCATGAATTTTATAATCATCATGAAGCAAGCCCTCTATCTTAGCATGTCCATTTGCATCCGTTTCAACATTTCCTACAACTTGTCCAGAGCGAACACGGATAATATCAAATTTTGCACCTTTTAACGGATTTCCTGATGGATCTTTTTTATCGATTTCAAGAGAATATGTGTACCCCTCTCCGGAACCACCTGCCTCAATTATTTGATAAGTAACACCATGCGTGTATTCTTTATCGTTATTAGTGAAAGTTGCTTTATTTTTGAATTTTTCACCAGCAATTGGTTTATATGGTATTTTAACACGGTATTCAAACAATACCCCCTTACCTGCAGGAGCATTGCCTATATCTACTGTAAATTTGGAGCCATTATATGTAATTTTATTTTTATATTGTTCTGTTACATCTTTTTTATCCTTCAGCTCTAGTCCTGTTCCACCATATGTCAATTCCCATTTACCTTCATAAACGGTCATTTTACCAGGTATGTAACTTATTCCAGGATCTAAAAGTTCATCTACAACTTTTGCATTTACAAAAGCTTCGTTCTTCTGATTAATCTTAATCTGGTAAATGCCCACTGTACTATCTTGGCTCCACATCCATCCCGCTTTAAGAATATGCAATAGCTCTATTATCTTAGGCTTATAATTAAGATCTCCTGCATGAACAGTTCCCCCACCCATACTTAAATCAACTGGAATGGTCTTTTCTGTATTGTGAATTTTATTATCAATCTGCGCATTGAAGAAAAATTTGCCTTCTAAATCAGATTTGCCTTCAACATACTTAGTATATGTTAGTATAACTTTAGTTGGATTACTATCTACAAGCTTTCCATTGGCAACAAGGTTGTTACCATCCTTAATTTGAAAATTGCTCGGCGATGCAGACACAATTCCTGCAGGCAAAGTAATTGTTGACGTATCACCCTCATGTACTATATTGTTCGGTAGTTTGTAATTAACATTAATACGAAACGCCTGCCAGGCGGCTATTGTTCCTGTCATAGGGCTTCCGTCGATTTTAGCGATAGATGCACTTGTAATTATATTATTACCCACTTCTCCCGCATATGCAGGCTCAGTAACCACACCTTGAAACAAAAAGCTTAATGTCATCACGGCGGATATCACTAGGCTTATTATTTTTTTACTCTTCATAAATGCTACAACCTTTCTTATGTTCTTTATCTCTATCTCTTTATATTTTATATAACCTGTATGTATAGTTTGGTATATTATATACGCTAGTATGCTAACATATATACACCATAAAATCCATTTGTTTATTTAACTGCATTAATCAAATCCATGGTCATCAATAGTGAGTCCATATATCATTTCGTGCTCTTCTGCATCACGTCTTGCATATTTTTTCTTAACATCCCTACAGACACACAGCAAGCTCATTAAAATGATCAAAATCAATATGGAAGAGACTATATAACACTCCTTACACATTCTCTCTCCTTAATTAATCTAATGAAAAAATAACAAATTAATTATCTTTGAAGCTTTTTCTTGTATACCGTGTTATTTAAAAAATAATCACCAAAAATCTTCAACATTTGAGCGTCTAGATTGTTAGTAATTATTTATATCTCTTCTTTGAACTAGCAACATTATGATGGCAACAACTATAAATAAACCTGTATAGTTTATAAAAACATCTTTATAAGCACTTTCTGCCAGAGGCTCAATATAATGTGTCGACCATACGGTAATAAAAGTACAGCCCAACGTAACTATATATACTGTTACAGTTCTGATAATTATATTCTTTATGGGCAAATGCATCGCCATTTCATAAGCTAGAACACCAATGAAAACAATCATTGCCCTAGTCATCTCATACCAATTCCCACTTAGATCTTCAATAATTTAGTCAATTACAGCAGTGTTATATTACAACTTAAGCATAGTCTTTTCAGTAATTTTTAATCAGCATTTATTGGAAAAATCACACTGAAAACGCTTCCCTTTCCTTCTTTCGAAACGACTTCAAGCCTCGCTCTATGAAGGTCAGCAATATCTTTAACAAAAGATAACCCCAATCCTATTCCTTTATTTTGTGACTTATTTCTTGAATCGTCAACCTGGTAAAATCGATCCCATATATTTCCCAAGTGGTCTTGGGAAATTCCAATCCCATCATCAGCCACTTTTAGCATAGCTTTATCAAAGCTGTATTCCAATGTTATCCATATTTTACTCTCAGTAAATTTTAAGGCATTATTAATTAGATTATCAATCATCCTTATTAATAGTATTTTATGTCCCTTGATCGATATCTTAGACTCAATTTTGATTTCAAAAGTAACGGCTAGTTCCTCCCATTTTCTTTCATTAGTTTTACAATATTCAGACACTACATCTGAAAGTGAAAAGTTCTCCATGTTTGACCATTCCAATTGCTGCGTTTTTGATATCTCGAGAATTTGCTCCGTCATACTCGCCATAAGTTTCGCTTGTCGATGTATGGAGGCAAAAGAATCTTTTGCCTCCTCTAGGTTGTCCGCATAATTTTCTCCGAACTCACTTTCAGCCAGCACAACGGAGAGTGGTGTTCTGAGTTCATGCGAAACATTTTGATTGAATTGCTTTTCTTTCTCAAAATTCACCTGAATAGATGAAATCATGCTATTAAAAACATTTGTAAGCCTTGCAGTTTCAATATATGAGTGTTTATACGAGGGGTTTACACGTTTGGTATAGTTGCGACTTTCCGCAATATCTTCCGCCATTCGCGTAACATCTTTTATTGGTAATAATCCACGATTTAAAATCCTTTTTCCGCCTATGGTCATGATCGTGATAGAAATTGGAGCAAATATTAATAAAGATAATAGAAATAAACGTAGCTCCTTGCTTAACCGTGATATAATGCGAATTCCACGAACCCATTTTTGTTCTTCACTATTGTACACATCAAAATAATAAAATCTATATTCGGATGATCTATATTTAGAAATCTTATCTGGTGTGAATGGTGCATTTGAATCAAACCCTCTAGGAAGGGTTCCCTTCTCTAGCTTTTTATCTTTATTGTAAATGGCAAAGTATATTCCATCTTCAAATGCCTCAAAATCATCTATATCTGTCGAGAGCTCCATAGTCTCATGCTCAAGTTCAGATCGAGCAATATGACCAGACCATGTATCAGATATGGCAAATGACGCCACAAACATAGCTAAAAAAATCATAGATATAAACACTGTGTACCAAAGGGTTGCCTTTGAAATGATGGAATGCGATTTATTCTCTTTCTTCTGATTTGAAAACATACCCCATTACCCTCTTGGTAGTGCTGGGTCTACTTAGGTGGTAAGGTATCACTTTTGAAATACCACCAGCCCAACATCCGTCGGATGATCAAGATATAGTGCGGTTTTAGACGTTTTATTATCTAGTATCATCTTGATTATCAGGATATCTCCACCTGCAGCAATCGTCATCAATACGCCCACTGATAGGACACGTATATCGGTCGTAATGCATCCGACTATGCATGGCACGATTCCGAGCAGCAGACCAGGCATTATCGCGCCCGTTATGTACTGCCACCTCGTAAGTGTCTCACTGCATGTGCAGTATGGTGTTAGATATTTCCAAATCACACCAAATTCGATATCTTTGAATCCTTTTTTCGTAAACCTACTCCATGTTACCCCGTGAATCATTTCATGCACCACAATTAAAGCTAAGAGCACCACAATATCAGATAGTACCGAGCTAATGGATGTTCGCGCTCTGTCAAAAGCAACTCCGTCGTATCTCATAACATATATCACAATAAAAGGTATAGTGATAATCAGTCCATACAAAGCACCAATGTTCGCCTTAACTGCAGACATCGTTATGTCTGTCTTAGTGTATCCTTTGCATTCCAGTTCTTCGCATTTTAGAGAATATCTCTCTAGTCTTCTTTTCTCAGTAGCGGTAAGTACGCGTTCCTTACTTGCCATATATTTAACCCCTAGCTTCTACCTATTATCATAATTTTTCTTTAAACTGTCTTAATATTTTAAACACATGTCAGTTATGAATGTATATATTCTCCTAGATTTACATTCTAATAAAATAGTATAGAGATCTCCATTTGCAATAATTATTAAATTCTTTTTTATGAAGGACCTAATACTCCTCATATTCCAGATTACGGCGTCGTGATTTGTGTTACTGATGATGTAGGTGACCTTTCGGTGCTTTTCTCTTTCCAGTCATACGCTCAACCTCGAGCGCATACACTAGAGTCCTCGGAACAGCGGCAGGGTTAAAATATGCATTTTTATTCTCATGATAGTGATTCATGAGCTGCCTCAGAGCGTGCATCTTCTCATCGTCCGAGAGGATTCGTATCTTGCCTCTTCCGATTACACTCTCGTACGCCATCGTGCAGTATCCCTTGTCTTCGAAATATTCAAGCTCATGCTTACAGTCCATCTCGAAGGTAGCTCGATTATCCTTCTCGAATATCCCAACCTTGTAGCCCTCGAGCGCACTGTGAAAATACAGCGTCAGCTTGCCTTCATGCACCTCCGTTCCGAAGTTGAGCGGAAGTATGTACGGATATCCGTCGTCATTCAGAGCCAGCCTGCAGACGTCGCAGCGATTTATAATCTCCATCAGTTTGCCGAATTCTGTTATCTCTCTGTCTTGTCTTCTCATTATATATCCCCCTTGCGATTATGCGAATCCACCTAGCATTTTCAACTTCTATGCCGAATCTCAGTAGCGCACTGCCTATGGTTTTGCCGCACTTTGAGAATTTCATATACCTTGCAAATTCAAATTTATCTAATATCTTTTACCATATAATTTTTTTGCTAAATTTGTATATTTTTTGTAAAATCTGTTTTTGCCTCAGTATATCCATCCCTATCATGTTCAAATTCTTTCCAAAGGGATAATTTTAAGGTTTCATATTCTTTGGCTATTTCCTTATACTCATTCAAATAATCTCTGAAATATAATTCATCATTATCTCCAGCAATTCTAATATGAAGATGGAATACTTTTTCTGCAAATCCTTGTTCTGTATAGCCTTTGTTTAATGTGATTCGCGTTTCATTCATATTCATGCATAACCAACCATTATTTATAAGAATATGTTTAACCATATCCAAAGCTTCCTTGTCGTTTACTTCAACTAATATATCTACAATATTTTTTGCCCATATTCCCGATATAGCGGAACTACCGATATGAGATATTCTTTTTATACTTTTGCTCGGCACTATTGATATGATCGTTTTCCTTTCTTCTTCATACCATTTTATCCACTCATTATTATGTTCAACTAGAAATATCGGAAATAGCTGCCAAAGTTCTTTTAAACTCATTTCTTCTAATTTTTTACTCACACCAAACCTCTACAATTTAAATTTATCAGTTTTTGATTTAAACTGATTTTATTTTCTCGTTTATAACTTGCAAGAACACTATAACTAAGGATATTCATTATCGGAAACAATATTATTTTTATTACCCATCTTATAAAACATCCTCTATTTCTGTTAAATCATTCTACTGTGTGTTCTTTCTTGTGTTTATTGATTCATGGATGGGATGGATTTTACATCCTTTTCGCTGTATCCAGAGAAGCTAAAGTGCAAGTCCTTATCGGACTTGCAACTCATAAAGTATATTCCTGCTGGTGATCTTTCCCATGAGTTGCCCTGCCAGAGGGCGAGAAGTTGTTGTTTGGTCATATGCTATCCTCTATGATTATTGATTATTGCAATATGTGCTATCGCGGTTTATAGCTCTGAATCTTCATCGGTTAGTACTTTCTTCTGCCAGCAACGCTTACCGCACTTTGGGCACTTCATATATCTGTCTCTACCTCTATGCGGAGCTAAGATCACCTCTCTATAGGTCGGTACGTATCTGTGATGACAGAACTCACATTCATAATACCCTGCTTTTTGCTCAATGCCAACTGCAATAAAGCCCACTACAAGAACCATAGCGACAGTGAATGCAACTAGCGCTATTCTGAGCCAAATTGGCATAACAAGCAATACTGCAAGAACTATGAGGATGATTCCCACTATGATTGTCGGTAGGGTCAGCAACGTCTCCAGTCTAAGCATACGCTTATCGCGCTCTTCTATCTCTCGCCTCATGGCTAAAAGATTTTCCTCTACTCTCTTGTCATATGATTCTGTCATGATCTTTTCGCCCGACAGGAGTTCGTTTACGTTAATATTCAGAAGCTCGCATAACTCTAGCATGATTCCCGAGTCTGGCATGGACCTTCCAGTCTCCCATTTCGATACTGCTCGGTCACTGATGCAAAGTTTCTCGGCGAGTTCAGCCTGTGTCATGTGTCCTTCCTTCCTACAGGATGCTATGAATTTCCCAATTTTGATTTGATCCATATCGGACACCTCCTTTCATGACTCAAGCATATGACGAATGCGTGGGTGGGTACAGGAACTGGTGGTTGAGTTGTATTTTTTGCTATATTCCAGCTTTTTTCTTATTCTGAAAGGTAATAAAGCCTTCCATCCTTTGATATTAGCTGAACATCCTCACTATATAATTCTGATGTATCTGCTACATACCGGTCTTCACGGTTCTTTATCTGTTCAGTAATCATATTTGCAGTCTTCATATTAATAGGGCGGAACTTGTAATCATCATTAAGCAAGCTTGGAATGAAATGAATCGCTCCATCAAGACCTTCTCTTTTTCTTCGAACTTCATTTATATTGATTCCTAGTCGCTTTGCAGAATTGTTATGCCATGAGTTAATTCGTTTCTGAGTATCGATTACCTGTTTTTTATAAGTAGGTATCAAAGTAGCGCAATGCTCCCTAGATACGGTCCCAATATGCAAAGTATATCGGAGATCAGAAATCTTATACAAGATTTCTAGCAACGATTTCTGATATACTAACCACTTCTGAACTTTATGTACTATCTTTTCATATTCTTCATAAGATAGCTTATTCTTATTTGCGTAACCTGCTAATGTAAGATTTGCTTGTCCTAAAAGTTGTGTGCACTCTACTTCTAAGCTGTCCAACTGATGTATCTTTGAGATACGCAGTTCCTCGTTCTCCAATATTTCACTCTGGAAATTGGCAATCTTCTTAACATGTGTAACTAGAGAGAATACTCTGCTACGATACTCATTGTCTTGAAAACTCTGCATCTGCTCTATTCCATCACTAATTACATCAAGTTCGGCGTTAATCTGCCTCATGTAATACTGTCCGACTATTAAAGATGATACGTTCATAGCCACTGATATGCTATTTGTTGCTATTGTTGTGCCAGATTCAATCTCGACAAGGTTCGCCTGCCCTTTAACCCCATTGGCACCATGGAATATACCTCGATAAGCACCATCCATGGCTTTAGAATTTGCTAGTTTCGTACCCGCTGGCACTATTGCTCTATATACAGGTCCAGTTTTAACTATCTGAGCAACATTATTAACTGAATTTCCTGCTTGGAAAACTCCCGTAAGCAAGTTATTAACTTGTCCCAAGAGTTTATTATCAGTAATTTCTACTAATCTTGTTTCATCTTCAATAGATTCTGCTGGAAGTGTTTCAATTTGAATGTCGAGCTCAGTCGTCGGATTTGTTTCAATTGAAACATGTTCTTTTGTAGTATCAATTAGTGATTCTTGCAGTGAGTCGCTAACTAAGTTATTTTCTAGTGTTTTTGTTTCTAGCATGTTGGTGCCTCTTTTGATGCGCAATTAATTTAATAGTTTCACATTATCTATTAACTTGATTACTCTTCTTTATTGCCTTTATCATTTCTTCTCTATTGCAAAGCCCATAAGGTTTTATCATATAATAATTATAGAATCTTATGTCACTCCAATGGTCTATATGTGTTTCTAAGCCTAATTTTATATTATCAAATAGCCTCCAAAACGCTTCTTTATCTTTTTGTATCGTTAACGTGAATTTAATATCACTAAAATCATCCTTTAAATTTCTGATTATATTTTTTAATTCATTATTTAGTAATCTATCAATCTCAAGAATATACTGTTGATTCTCTATCTTTAATATAGCTTTTTCAATACCATCTATGTTCAACAAAAGTTCACTTTTAAATAAGCTTATCAGTTCCACTTGTGTACTATCATCACTCTCTATAAAGTTAATTTTTGTTATTTCATACCATTCACTCCAAGTGTGTCTTTCCTGGCTGCATTCTAATTTGGGAAAAGCGATGCTACAAAGGTGAGCCCAAGTCGAAATATAGAAAAGAATTTGATTTTGTAACTCATCGTATACTAAGTCATACACGGTATTTGCATTCATATTTCTTTCCTTATTATTTCCAATTTCAATTATTAAAGCTACAATTACTGAAGCTAAGCACCCAATTGACATGTTCTTTACTATATCTGATATCTTACTTCCCATAAAATCATTGTAAAAAACAGATACAAACAAGGCTACTTCAGACATCAGTCCAATTGAAATGTATACTTTTAAATTGATTTTATATGGTTTATCTATATGTCTTTTCACTTGCTATGCTCCCGTTATAAGAATTTTCCTAACTAGTTACGTATGCTTTAATATATTTGTTTGATTATTTTACATAAGTTTACTTAAATATATAATAATAAGCGTTATTTGATACCTATGTAATATTTTTACAAACGTATACATGATTATGGTATACCACCCATCAACATTCTAACCCCAGCTCAAATTCTCAATATCTGTCAATATCATCGTTTCCCCAGTATAGTCATTTTTTAATTCGACTTCATTTTCCTTGACTTTCACATTATTATACCAACCACCGAGACTAGCACTTTCCCCAGTATGTATGTTGATAAGCCTGCTAGTTATAGGATCCCAAGTGTGTTCCTCCACTGTTTCTGCAAGCAGATAGTAAGCATCTAAAAATATCAGATTCCTTCCATACATCCAAAACGGAAGCTTAACATCTAAAAGTGGTAATTTTGCAGAAAATATTTCATCGCCATGCGGAGGCACTGTCTCGTAGTGAAAATCTATCTCACTGCCAAAATATGCAATAGTCGCCCCTTCACAACCGATATTTTGAGGAACCCCCTCTTTAGCTACTATAAACTCCATAGCATCTCTCCTTATATTTCGTTTAGTACACGCCCACAAGTTCTTTCCAAAACTTAAGGCTGCTCTCGGAATACTCACGCTCCATCGATTCTATAAACTCTTTTTCAGCGTTTTTCCAAACAGCATATTGAGCAGTTCCCATCGCTCTTACAAATTCTTCAAAATCGGAAGCAATAGGCGCTATCTCCTCATAAGTCATGTCGCTTGTGAATGCATATATCTCGCCGGACTTACAGTCTAGCAGAATAGTGTATGGGTCGCCGTTTGCAATAATTATTAGGTTCCTTTCGCGAAGAACGGGATACTCGTCATAATCAAGATTGCGGTTAATCAGCCAGCTTAGGCTCGTCTCATCGCCATATCCGAACTGGTAGCTGAGAAAGCCGAAATTCCCCCAATTGTAGCTTAAAATATACTCCGAAAATGACGAATCTAAATACTCTATTCAAAGTTCGGATTTTAATTTCTCGATTTCGGACTGCGGAATTTCTTTTTTGCTGAGAATAATTCCGTCTGTTATTTCAGCATCAAGTCCCTCAGTTTCTTCCATTATCGAAGATATTATTTCGTCGATTGTTAATAGTTGCATCTATAGTTCCTTTCTCTAGCAAAACAACTCATCTTCATCATCATTAAATATGCTATTCTTACGACGTTCCACTTCTTCGTCTTCACGATGGTATTTTCTATCATTACAATTATAAATATATTCACTTCTAGTCCAGCTAATTCCATCACTATCAATCTTTTCATATTCACTAGAATCACAGTTAAAAGCTCACTTTGACATAATTAGTTTTCCTCAAAATTATCTAATACATACTTCAACATTTCATACGCAGCCTCTTTCTTTGCCTGTTTCTTAGAAGAGGCTTCTGCATAGAAATAGTACTCCATTTCATCAATATGACATTCCACATTCCAAAAAGGGGTGCCGTCATTATCATGAAACTCTTTAAAACTATACTCTGGAATAGAAAAATAGCCGCGACGCGATAGAGTCTCTAGCTGGTTAATCGCCATATTTAATGAGGGATTAACGATTTCATCCTTAATTGTATATAACATGTTATTTGCTTCCAAATAGTCATATATGGCTTTTGATGCTTCTTCATGCGCCGTCGCCTTGGTCGCACCGTAACCAACGGCTTTTTTAACTCCGTCTACAGTGATATAACAAGCGTACTTTTCGTATATATTAGGTACTTTAGAATTTGATAAGTTGAGAATTGTGGCATAACATCCGTAGGTTTCCGCAAACTCACGTTCCGGTAAATCTCCAGTTCTTCTTAGGTTCCAATCTTGAACTTCTTGAATATAATTGATTTTATTTTCAAATATAATGGCCTTTGGATTAAGCATTACCATAACTGAATCCTGTATTCGTGAAATATCATAATTCGAATCGATTGCTTCTGCCCCAAGTATAGCTTCAAATAAATCTTCCATAACCGAAGGTGATTCCTGGACATTATTCTTTTGATCACCATTTCCCATAATCAAATACTCAGCCAGCCCTAGATTATAAATACAATTTGCAAGCGTGTCTTTCTCAACCAATCTTTTTTTAATTTCAGTAAGTTTGTTTTCCTGGTATTTAGATACAAACTCATCAAAATCTTCATTTGTGTTAAAATTATCCCTTTCTGATGCAAGCATACCAAACTCTTCAGAAAGTATTTTCACCACTATAAAATCAAGTACTTTATCGCCAATAAATTCAAGCACCTCATTGTTCTCGCCACCATACTCCTTTGAATATGATCTGCGCACAAAAGCCTGTTGAAGCAAATCTAGATTTTTGAAATTAAAAGCAATAATTTGTTGGATTTTTGATAGATCATTTCTATCCATTAAGATTCCTCCTTATTCTAAAAGAAGGCACAATAATAGCCTGACGTTTTTCCACATGAAAAGACTGCCCGACCTAATGAGATTAAATTAAATTCTATGTTTCTCAGTATTCTACTAGTATCCACTTGCATAAATACTAACAAATAAACAGATACATTGTTTTCAATTTAAAATTACTATGCCTAACAACATTTACAGAAGTATTATACTTCTACTCAAGTAAATACACAAATAGATTAGAATAATTAAAATTTATAGAGCCTAGAGTCAGATTCGGTATACTAAAAGCGAGGCAATTTTTACTCTTGCCCCGCTTTTCACTTTCTCATAATACAGTTTTGGGTAAATGCCTGAGAAAGGATTTATTTTTGCTACTCGCAGTAATCCAATTCAAAAAGGTCAACATGCTAATAACTGATGTTTCCCCATGCAAAAGGGATTGGGCAAAATGCCCAATCCCTTTACATTTCATCTTTCCCTAAAATTTGACGGTTCATTTTCTTTATTTCAAACACATATTTTTCTTTTAATTTTGAGCATCTCTCTTGTGGAATTATTCCTTCATGTTGCAATCTGCCGGCTACAATTCCCGGGTGAATTCCTATCGTTTTAGCAAATTCAACAATCTCATCATCAGATGTATATCTTGAAGGAGCTAATCTTCTATAATCCTCAGGCGAAATCAAATAGTTCCTTGCAAATTTATCTGCATCTATTTCCAGTTTATTATTAATATCCATCATTTCTTCTAGCGTACTGCTGATAAAGACCTTCTTAATCTTTTGCTGAAGTACATGCCTGATTTCATGAAATAAAGAAAACCAGAACTTATCTGCATAAACTCCTCGATTGTTTATCGCAAGAACGACCCTATCATCTGTTACCCACTTGACAGCACCATTCACTCCTGAATTCTTCAAGTGTGGTAATAAAACAAATGCAATACCGCATTCAGCAAATATTTCATGCATTTTTGGCAAAAATTCCTTCGGTTTCTTTACCGTCATACCTCTAAGCTCAGGTAAATACCCTTTTAACTTCGCTGCATTATAAGGCTTCGTCTCAATATCTTTTGAGATGTTTATAGCTGTTTGAATCCATGCTCTAGAATTAATGATGTTCTTATCACTGTTAAGAGATGAACTTGATCTAAAATTTACTAGAAAATCCGGCTGCAACATAATTCTTAAATCTGCAACCTTAAAATACTTACATAAATTTGCAACTTTATCGTTGATACTTCTTGTTTTTGGCAAGCCAACTACATCAACAAAATATTTATAATCTATTTCTTTTACAAGCTCTGCTTGTGCATCAATATCTTTAGCCTGCTGTATCTCTATCAGTTTTTGATCATAAGCATTCTGTAGATTCTGCCAAACTTCTACACTTGTTCCAAGCATTACGGAAAGCTTCTTTGCTAAGTCATTGGAAATATTAGCCTGTCCATTAATCAACTGGCTTAAAGTCTTTGCGGTTGTTCCCATTCTTGTGGCAAATTCAGCCTGACTAACTTCCATATCTTCAATAATATCTGCAATATAATATCCAGGGTGAAATGCCACTATATCATTGTATTCATTTACATTACTCATAATGATTCGACACCTCCGTTACCTTCACAATTCTAATCATTTTACATTGAGCCAAAATATCTCCTTCTGTAATCGCCCTTCCATCGTTATAGCAAGGAATCATAGTGACCCTATATCCTGTATTACCTAACCGTATGCTCCTTTCATCTTTTCTATTACCCTTTAAACGCTCGAAATGAAACGGCGGATAATTAGCAAGATCCATTAACGACTCTGCATTAAGTATAAAGTTTTCTGCAGATATAAGTTTCTTTTTTACTTGCTCGGGATATCGCCACTTTTTCTTGTACTCAGAACAAAACTGTTTCTTTACTGTTTCATTCTTATATAGTATTTGGATTCCCAAATCTAATTGCTTCCATTCTTTTATTTCGTTACCATTTTAGTAATGAGATTATAAAACTGATCCTCTTGAATTTCAATGCTTTTCAAATAAATTTTATACTTTCATTACTTTTTACGTAACAAAAATTTATGCATGTGCGCCTCTTTATTGAGATACGCCTTGCATAAAATCATGGTTTATCGAGAGCAATCATACCGTCTCAACATGAAATGAATGAACATTCAGTACGTTAACTCAATCTGTCTGTATATGTGAACATATCCACAAAACTATTTAACGATAGCTTAAAGTTATCGTTAAATAGTATTACCTCGATAAACTGAGAGTTAGTTTGAAAAAATATTTTTAAGTATTGGTATCAAAAACATAATTATACCTATAAAAATTAGTCCTTTAACATCCAACCCGGCCTTTTCTTCTATTGCATCTTTGATCATTAATAACCATCCTATAAAGCTGATAATAACTCCTATAAATGTTAAAAATAATCCAATAGGCGCCAGCATCTTAAACAATATACTTGGATAGGCTTCACCAGAAAAAATTAGCACTAATAAAATTATTATTCCAAAGACTCCTATCATAACGCCAATATTATATAGTCTTTTGTTCATAATGCTTTCTCCCCTCAACTTACAACTATCTCATACTTTTTTTCTAAATTATCCAAAATACAATTAAATATTTGTCTTTTTATTTTCGATGTAAGCATTGATTCTCTTGTTTTTTTCATCCAGATATCCTCTACAGAACATCGCACAGAGTTTTAAAATAATCATAACAAAATATATGCAATCTCCAGTGTAATACTCTTTTTCCAGATTTAATCCATGTCCAATCCTATTCCTGATATTAGATCCTGCTTTTTGCTGCATTAAGCCATCAAAGGTAAATATTATGTTCTCATCAACACATTCATTCAAATTTTCACCAAGAAATACCTGGCTTAGAACTTTCTTTTGTTGTACGCCTTCATTAGGATTATAGTACGTCATCAAATCCCCACACATTTCAGCTAGGTTTCGAATAAGATTCTCTGCCTTAGGCGCAAGCTTATCTAATGAATCTGACATGTGACCAATTAACCCCAAATACACCCCTCTTTGTATATCCTTTTCTTGTCCGTTGGGAATAATTGGGTTATTTTTAAAAATCATATCCAAGTCCGTCTCTTGTAAATCTTTTTTTATAAAATAGTTAATAAACCAGCACCCAATCGTTTGTCCTTGAATACTTTCATTTTGTTTTGCCTTATTATACATGTGCAGAAGAATATTATTTTCATCTTTCAAATTAAGAGGTTGTAATAAAAATTCGGTTTGTCCATCAGAATCCATTAATTGAGTAGGAAACATATCTGGTAATGAATGATTGTCTACAATATCATTTCGAATGTCTTTTTTCCTTTGAAATTCAAATGCAAAAACAACATCCCATATTAACTCTTCAACACTGTGACCTTCATATGCATCACTAAATTTTTTATAAAGCCCAGATGCATCAAATTTAAACTCATGCATTTTCATATATTTTTTCTTTTCTCTTTGAAATTCAACAAGGCATCTTAGAGCATTTTTATCTTTTTCTTGAGCACCGTGATTCCTAAATAGTTCTATTGCTCTTTTAATATTCTCCTCTGCAATAAACCAGTCTCGATTATCATTAGAGCTTTTGTCACCGGTCTCTTCTACCAGTTTATTCGCCTCCTGCATTAGATAATCAGCATATTCTATATAAACCTTATTTTCAGATGCTTGCCCATTTTGTTTCTTGTGAATTTCAGCTTTTATATGATAAGCTTGTTCTAACTCTTTAGATGTACTAATACTGCCCTTATTTTTACAAATTAGTTTTTCTGTAAGAAGAATCATAGTATCGAAATCATAGTTATAATTTCTCATAACTAGTAATTCTAATAATTTAATAGATAGGAACGAGGAATCGTTTCCGTTTAACGTTACTACATCATTGTATACTCTATCTAAAAATTCTTCTTCCTTTACTTTGTCTCTTATTTTTACTGAAAGTTGGATAGCCCTATTTATGTAATCAACACAGGTTACCCAATATTCTTCATGAAACCATTCAATATAAGATTCATAGTATTCTTCAGCCGCGATTTTTGCAGCTTTATAGTTTTTATTACATAGCCAAATAACATCATAAATGTGTGCCTTAAGATTTTTGGGTAACCTTTTCCAATCCAAGGACCTAAATATCTTAAGTTCATCATCTGTAAATGGAGTAACATCTTCACCTCCATACTTAATATACTCATTATTTTGTTCATTTTCTATTTGATCATGTCTGTAAATAATTTGAATTCTATAAGCCCTTTCAAATAAATCAAATACATTCAAATCAAAAGAATCCACTAATTTATCACGATTTAATTTATGAAAGGATTGTGGAAAATAATCAAGATGATAACTCCTTTTCGACACCCCCATTTCACTGATTAACTCATATATATCCATGCCTACTCCTTGCGATCACCCCTCCACTCGTTAGCTAGGAGTACATGAAGAGCATGTACGGGAGCACTATCCTTATTCATTGACTCCCAGAACTTGTTCCCGTAGTCAAAATCACGGGGAGAAATATACTCCTTCTTATCTATATTGACCCATTTGTAATATTCACCCATAATTCACTCCTTTAGAAATTTTGACACCCTTCAGCATTTTAAACCCAGTTCAAGTTCTCAAAATCTTTTAATATCATCGTTTCCCCAGTGAAGTCATTTTTTAATTCGACTTCATTTTCTTTGACTTTCACATTATTATACCAATCACCTAGACTGGCACTTTCGCCAGTATGTATGTTGATAAGCCTGCTAGTTATGGGATTCCAAGTGTGCGCATCCACTGTTTCTGCAAGCAAATAATACGCATCAAGAAAAATCAGATTCCTCCCATACATCCAAAATGGAAGCTTAACATCTAGGAGTGGTAATTTTGCAGAAAATATTTCATCGCCATGCGGAGGCACTGTCTCGTAGTGAAAATCTATCTCACTACCATAGTACGCAATGGTCGCCCCTTCACAACCGATGTTTTGAGGAATACCCTCCTTAGCTAGTATAAACTCCATAGTTCCTCCCTATATTTTGCTTAGTACACGCTCACCAGTTCTTTCCAAAAAGCAAGACTACTGTCAGAAGCCTCGCGTTCCATCAATTCCACAAACTCTTCTTCAGTGTGATTCCATACAGCATATTGAGCAGTTCCCATTACTCTTATAAATTCTTTGAAATCGGAAGCAATAGGTACTATATCCTCATAACTCATGTCACTTGTGAATGCATATATTCCCCCAGTTTTACATTCAAGTAAAACCGTATAAGGATCTCCATTTGCAATAATTATTAAGTTATTTTTGCGAAGAACCGGATAATCCTCATATTCTAGATTGCGGTTAATTAGCCAGTTGAGGCTCATTTCATCCCCATATCCAAACTGTTAGCTGAGAAAGCCGAAATTCCCCCAATTATAGTTTAAAATATGCTCTGAAAATGTCGAATCTAAATACTCTATTTCAAGTTCAGATTTTAATTTCTCGATTTCAGACGGAGGAATTCCCTTTTTGCTAAGGATAATTCCGCCTGTTATTTCAGCATCAAGCCCCTCAGTTTCTTCCATTATCGAAGATATTATTTCGTCGACTGTTAGTAATTGCATATACAGTTTCTTCCTCTACTTTATGACTTTATATTTCTATTTAGCCATTAACCTTGACAGCAACAATACCATCTTGAAGGTATTCAAATTGCCAAGAAGTTTCTTCGAATGTCTCCACTCTATATGTCATGTCTCTCAATTTTATATTTCTATTTTTATGCCTTTTTTCGCAAGTTTTCTATACACTCCGCTAGATATTCATTATCATGCTCTTTATAAATAGGGGTATCTATATTTCTTTCTTCAAGATCATCATATTGTTCCGCCTTCTTTCCCCTGTAATTCTTATCTCTCCATTCTGCAGAAACCTTGTACCCTCTTTTTTCCATTTCATCCATAACTAATGAGTGATAACTAAATAAGTAATATGGAGAATATAAAAATACATAATCCACTATCTTATGCTTTTTACCCCATCCATTGCCCCTAAGTGCACAACATTCTCTGTGTTGACCAAGAAGCTGGTTTTTAGGTAATAAATGAATAATTTGTTCATGCCACAGTCTCATCATGTTCTCCTGTTAATAAAGTAGATTCCTGTAAATACTTGTTTGGGTATTTCTTGAGTAAAATTTTGATATATTCAATTACTGATTTCTGATTGCTTTTCCCGTCCATATATTCTTCCAGTATGTTAAATAATCCTTGTTTTTCCATCTCAGTTGCCTGTTTTTTGAAGTATCCCCATAAGTGAAGGATGGCATTACTAAAATCTTTTTTACTCTCTTTCATGCACCTTACTTTTTGTATTCTTTCATTAATACATTCAATATCAACTTCTTTTTCTTTCAAATACTGTCTTATTTCTAAATATTCTTTATGCGATTTGCTCAGCACATAATATTTGTTTTTTGCCCATATCACTTCGCATTCTTTTTTTATATTCTTGTTGCTCACTTTAACTCTTCCTTCAAGACATTCAAATCATCTATCTATGCAGCATGTTATATATTGCTCTTGTGCAGTATCTTGGGTAGTAGACTCGACTGTAGCTGTTGCCATCTCATAAATAGTAATAATCATAGAACCATCTGTCTCTATAAAGACAGGCTCTCATCCGTAGTACATCTTCGTGTATTTATAGCTGTTTCGAATACCGCTTCCAAGCTAGTGAGCAAGGCCGATCTCGTGGAATACTTTTTCAATCAGCGTGTTTTTTCACATTGGTTCAGATCGACATATTAAAATTTACTTAAATGAAATCCACTCTGCTTTTGATAGGCAGGTTATGTGCGCTGTGTGAAGAACCCCTTCCAAAGCACATGGAACGTTTTCTTTTGTATGATGATAACGGAAACCACATTTTTCCTGTACCCTTTTTGACTTTGTATTACCGTCAAAATAACCGGCCCATATTTTATCCAGTTTCAGGTCATCAAATCCATGGCTCAAAATCTCACGAACTGCTTCCGGTATAAGACCCTGCCCCCAATACGGAACTCCTATCCAGTAACCAATCTCCCCCTCAGTATCGGGAATACCTATATTACTTGCAGAGCCTATCATCAATCCTATGCTACCCACTGGTTGCATTGTTTCCTTTAAAACCACGGCGTATGTCTCAGGCGAAGAAAGAACACTTTTTATAATCCCCTTACTGTTTTCAATACTGGTATGTACAGGCCAACCTGCAATCGGACCAACCTCTGGATTGTTGGCATATTGAAATAAATCTTCCGCATCACTTTCTTCCCAGGTGCGAAGAATAAGCCTTTCCGTTTCTAAAATCATTTTCTCCTCCACAAATTCAAACTTGTCTTTCCGACATATATTTTTGTATTTCGACGAAAGTTAATTTTCTAATCTGCGTATTCGGATACTCCTTATATTCTTCCACTCGGAAAACAGGAACCATCGTTTCACAGGTTTTATCTTTATTCTTTTTTAGATATACTCGCAAGTCTTCATTATCTGCAAAGATTTTGTATGATAATCTGCCATTCTCGCTCTTAATCTCATAGATTCCACAAGATTTTTTCATTGTATAATCAGCAGTTCTCAAATATAACTTAGCAATTTCTAATGACTTAAAAGGAAAATTCCATCGCTGCAAGCCTCTATTTTGATCATGTTCAATACAGATGCATCTGCCACAAGTTCCACAGATATATTGTGTATGATTTTCCAAGCAATCAAATGGTTTTAAAAGTGGTGTTATTCTATTATCATCAACATAGCATTCCTTGCACATTTCAATATCACGCTCCCTCTGTGAATTCCAATTTGTTAAATCATCTCTTTAAACCAGTTAGCTAAAAATTTCATTTGTTCATCTGTATGAAACCAATGCTCTCCATCTTTCATTGTTGTTAGATTTGCATTTATCTTATTCGCAAAATTGGTCATGGTATCTACTGATGTCATGTTGTCATTATCGGCAAAAAGAATATTTGTTGGTATATCCCAATGTATGGTATTCTTTCTAACATAACCCAAATATTCCCACGATAAAGATTCACCAAAAGAAGTTTCAATTTCTTTCTCTGACATGAGCTTATCTTCCGTTATATTCTCACATTTCATCATATTCAAAATTATGCTTTCCATATCAATGATTGGCGAAATCAGCATCGCTTTTTCAATCGGCATATCTATTAAAGATATTAAAGAAAAATATGCTCCTATACTATTGGCAATTAAATAAATTTTATTATATTTAGAGATGATGGTGTTGAAATAATTTATAAATTCAATTTTAGCATCCCATGGGTTTAATGATTTATAATCAAATCCAATGATCTCAAAGTTATCATCAAAAAATTGTTTATAATGATTAGCTTCTTCTGCATTACCGCCCTTACCATGAACATATATAACAGCATTTTTCATTTAAATTTCCTTTACAACTTCTAATTTCCTATCACTACGAAATCGGGATATGTTTATTTCAAATTCTTATTTTCTTGTCGTTCAAATTAGCTCTTCCTTCATTCATATTATTTGTGCTTTACATCCATGAATCTAAGGTAGCAAATTATCTTGTTTCATTCATATTAGATATGAGATAATTTTTATCGCCTTCTCCGCTGCAAATGAAAAATGTAATCTTATCATCCATATGATATCCGAAGTCCTGATTTGGTTCATTTAAAAGCGTACCGACGAAGTATTTATCGCCTAGATCGGTGATTCTAACCCAACGCCTTCTGGCGTTAATCCTTCTTTGACAACAAGTACCATTACATCGTCTGGATAAAATGCAGAAGTTGTGGTATATGGCTCTAAATCCTGTCTCTGAGTATTTCATAGTAGTGCTACTCCTTATATGTTTCTAGCTTATATAATACAGTATTTGACATGGCTTTTTATCGTTTTATGTGTAATGAATGTATTTGGATTGCATTTTTGATTATTTAGAAAAGAGTAGATGCTGTATGATATTTGCATCTTTAGCTTGTATATGTTAGTGTAATTTTGTCATTCATGATTAAACCTCCTTTGTTGTATGATGTGGTTGGCGAACCAGCATTATGATAGCAGGGGAGGTTTTTCGGGTAATCAATCTCTGTAATCATTTTAGACCACAATCTGTGGAATAGGATTTAAGACCCTACCACAAAGAAAGTTATAGGCCCACTTTATTTGATAATACTTTATGAAGCTTATAATATTAGAATAGTTTTAAAATTATTGTACACTTGTTTTACTAAATCTTTATCATTTCTCGCCATAGCTATTGATGTATATATATCAATCAATAACTTAGGATGATATTTTTTTCCGCTTACTGTCGAAAAAGGACCATCGCTTTCAATCAGAATACGTTCATCAGGAATTGATTTCAATCTTTGAAGTGATTGAGTATTTAAAGTCATATTTGAATTAACTGAAAAGTAACATCCTAATTTTATTAAATCTCGCAAATGCTTAGTAGAACCACCGTACCAATGCACTATGCATTTAAGTGGTTTATACTTAGATATAAATTCAATTAACTCTTTCTCAGCTCCTTTTATATGAACTGATAAAAGTTTATTCTCCTTTGCACACAGTTCAACAATTCTTTCAAAATAATACAGCTGATTTTTAACATCTAATGATTTAGCTGATTTGAAATCAAGACCTACCTCACCTATATAATTTACATTCTTAGCCATTTTAATAAAATGATTAAAGTCTTCATCTTTCAATGAAGTCTCCAAAGGGTGAAATCCTAATGCAAATTTCAAATATTTTGTTTCAGGATACAAATTTTTGCAAGACAAATAAACACCTGGAGAATTGGTCATACACAAAGTATATTGTTTATTTTCATTGATTACTTTATATATCTCATTATGATTTTGATAGAAATCTAAATGAAAATGTGTATCTATTAGACTGGTAATCATATACCTAGATACCTCATTATTTCGTCTTCAGCAAATAGCTCTATTAAATCTTCCATCGAGCTTTTATATACTCTCAAAAACTTTTCTACTTCATCTGGGGATAATCGTCCTACACTTCTAATAAATCGTTTTAAATCTTCTTCAGATATATGTTTATAGCGATAAATGCTACTTAACACAGCTCTTAAATCAGACCCTTTATCATTTTCCTTGTTCGCTATTAGAAATTTGTATGTTTCTCCAGCAAAAGAATATTTCGTATCTCTTTCTACATCAAGAACCGAACTTTTTCTAATCAAACATGGGTAACAATAACCGCAATTTATAGGATATTCTTTTTCTCCATTTTTATTATATCTTGATAAACATGGGTGAGAGCAAGAAATTGTATCTGCATAACAATCCTTAAATGCATCTGTATGGTTCACTTGATTCACAACTTCTCGTTTTGTATTAAATGCGAAAAAATTATTAATTGAATTTTCTATCCCTACCATTCCAAGAATACAATTGAATTGTGAAAAAAAATATGGATGAGTTGTCCTTGTACTGCAAGTACCTTTTCTACTTTTTGTCAAAGAGATATTAAGTCCTATAAATCCATTTTCAGGAATATAAATTGGAATGTTTTTTCCAAGAATACCAGCAATACTCAAAGCAGCACATAAGAATAATAATGATCGACCACGGGAAGTATTTTCACTACCATTTAATTTCCCATTAACATTACTAATTGGAGCTCTAGAATTTGCAGTAAAACTTATAAAATCAACCTTTTGCCTTTCATATATCTTTTGAAAGATTTCTGCAAAATCTTTTTGCTTTTTTCTAAGCTTAGGATACTCATTATGTCCTAATAAACACGGTGAATCTCCATCCTCTAACAATTTAATTGCACCACACAAGGAGTCTAAACCTCCTGAAAACAGACAAACACAGTCACAGCCTTTAATATTCAAATGCTTTCTATTGGGGTTTTCTCTTAGACTATACACCTTTTCGCTTTTTCTAAACTCAATATGCCATACGTCACCTGTTAAAAAGCCAAGCATTTTTTCCCACTTTTCAGAAGTTGGTAACCATGTATCATACTCAAGAACCGGAATAGAAACAAATATTTCTCTCGTCCAACAATCTTTAAAAAGACGTCTGTTAATTCTCTTATCCAGTGAGAAAATGCTTATTCCTATTATGAATAAATCTTCATATATCGCACCAATCTCTAGACAGTCCATTCGATACCAAATGTCTGTAATATTTGTAAATATTGTGCTATATTTTTTTCTATTAATTGAAAAAACATAGGAGCTTTCCCACACTCCCGATGGTTGACTCTCTTGTTCTTTATCAATCCAAAATCGCATAATCATTCCTCCCCATAATATCTTTCAAATACTGAAAAGGTATCTCTCAATGCATTATTAACGATTTGTGAGTTTCCCATATTAGAAAAATCAATGTCGTTCAAATTACTCAAATTCAATTCACTATCTGTACTATTTGCAATGTAATCATGCATATCTTTCAATATTTCTGCTGTTTGTGCAGGTGTTTTCCCCTTAGAAATTTTTTCTTCATATCGAAAGTCAAAATTTTCTTTTATGTATTCTTTTAACATTTCTTTTAGAAAAACATCTACTGAAACATTTCCTATATCTGAAATATCTACTATCTCCAAATTATCAAGTGCTTGCGATAATGCATCCGCCGACATATTATCATCAATAGATGCACCAGAATTAGTAAATTCATGAAGTAATTCAGTCCATATTTCCTCAGATGACTTTCCAATTAAATCCTCTCTATGATATTCTTTAAGTGCATTATCAAAGCCTACAGATGCAACTTTCTGTGCGAACCCTAAAACACCTGCTGCTGCCGATTGAAAAGTACTACTAGAAGACAAATCTTGCTTCATAGCTGTAGCATATTTACTAGCTGCTTTCATTTTTGAATCTAAATCTCGATTATTCGTAAATGATGTTACAGCTCTTTTGGCAGCAGACCAATGTGGTGTCGTTGGTGCTATATAACCTTTCGAAGTTCCCATAATCTACTCCTTCTTTTTTTCTTTTATATCATCAAACATTTCTTGAGAAAGTATCCCACTTTTTACCATCTTCTGTAACGATGGATCCAAGATTGTAGAATCATTTATATACATCGCCCTTAGCGGCGGAATATCACCAACTTTTATTTTTGCACTTGACTTTGGTAATGCTTCAGAAATTTTACCTTTAAAGCCGTCAAAGTTAATGTATAGGTCACGTATAACAAAATATTTTAATTCACCTTTTTCAATCTTCAAAATGAGTACCTTAAATACATCGGAAATTTCTTCAGATGATAACTTTTTAGCATCAACTATTATAGAAGACATTTGTCCTGCTTGAGCACTGCCTATACGAGCTAATATGTTCTTTGTATTACTACTAAATTCAGTTTCATCAATATTTGAATTTTTAAGATTTTCTCTAGTTAAATAGAAGTATTTATCCAGAGGTGTTTTTTCTAAATCAACCGGTTTGCACTCTAACCATTTTTTGATTTGCGGCTTAGACCACGGTTCTTGCTCTTGTGTTTTACCTTCTATAACAGAAATACGCATTGTTTTGAATTTTGAATTTTCAGTATCAAATTGTTTATTCCATTCGTTTAATTGAATAAACAATTCATTATCTAATTTTTGTAAAACTAATAATTTTGCTAATATAGCAACATCAATTTCGTCTCCATAATAAATTTTAGCTAATTTGCGTTTGGTAATAAATGTATTTAAAAAGCGCTTAGCTTGTCGTGGATTTCCTTTCAGTGTAGAAGCAATAATTTCTCTTATTCCTTCGATAACACCTGCGGTTTCGTTAAAGTTCTTTTGGTCATCCGCCTTCCACTCCAACTTCAAATCAGCAATCAAATTGTTTATTGTTTCAAGTGAAATAACATCTCCGGAAATTATTAATTTTCTTTCAAATATTTCTTCTATCAGTCTTTTAAAGCACTCTTTTCTTAAGTAACTTTGAGCAACTAATAAGACCAAATAGTTTTGAATATCTTTTGCTGATAATTCCGGAATATATATCGGCAATTGAATTATTTTTTCAATATATTCTTTATCTAATTCTACATCAAAGCCATTCATAGGTGGATACTTACCACGAATAGCATATTTTATAACATTCTCATCAGCTGCAATAATGAATGTTGTTTTTTCAACTGCCAAAAATAATTTTATAACTTCCAAAATTTCAATTATACGTTCTGGACTACATCTATCCAAATCGTCAATCATAATCATGACATTTTTAATACCATCATCTTCTAAGGAGGCTGAAAATTCTTCTCTAAATTTTCTAATATTGTTCACTGCACTGTTATCCGTTACAGAATCATAGTCTTTCCAATATTCATCCTTTAACGACTGAATTGAATCAGCTGCATTTTTCACAGTGCTTCCTATCTCCTTAGCACTACCAGCTACATTCAATAGCATAGGCAATGGATTCCCGCTAACTACACTCGCAACTAACGGTGCGAATTTTGATACTGTTTTTGTACCTAATTTAAACCAATCAACTCGTTTAATTAAGCTTCCAAGTTTTTCTTTAACTTCTTCTGATGGAACTTTTTCTTTTAACTCCTGTAATAATGCTTCCATGATTGCAGTTTTAGCATCATCATAGGTTTCAAACATCCATGCATTGATAGTTACACAAATAATTTTATTCTCATCTTTAAGCTTATTACCAATTAAACTTAGTAAGGTTGACTTTCCAGCTCCCCATAATCCAAATACACCAATCGTTAATGGATTATATTCTTTGTTTTTTACAATATCAGATATTATTCTTGCGTAAGGTTCGTAGAATAAAATATCTATATCTGAAGCGTTATCTAACCACATATTTCCCCCTCACCTCACATTTTTATACGTTTCCCGTTTGAATTTTATCATAATTAACTTTATTCTCAACCAAATATTTAAAACTAGAATTCAAGCGTACTTCATCGTGTGAAATCAATACATAGTTCCAAGACTTTCCTTCATTTTCAGCATTCCATTCAGAAACGGTTTTGCAATATTCTTTTACAGTCTTTGCTTTTTCAATGGCATCTTTACTCTTAAGCTCATTACTTGCTTTTGTTTCAATCTTGAATTTACAATCTAAGTGCAACAAATGAATAATGACTCATTACTTCTGGTAAAATGGTGTTTGCTAAGACGTCCAAATATCAGGAGGCATAATGAGTCATTACAAACATATTACACCAGAGGAGCGTGAAAAGATACTACTTCTCCATTCACAGAATTGCACAATTACATATATTGCTAACAGCATTGGCAGAGATAAGTCAACAATCTCTCGTGAGTTATATCGTAATACTATGGATAGTAAGTATTCTGCCATATCTTCTCAAGCTGCATACGAAGTTCGCAGAAAGAATTGTCGTCCGAAGTATAAACTCTCGAATCCAACGATTTTTAAATATGTTCAAGAAAAGTTTCTTGAACATCAATGGTCACCGGAACAGATTTCAGAGAGACTAAAACTGGAACATGCGAGTTTCAGCATTAGTTATTCAACAATTTATAGAGATATCTATGCAAGAATGTTTGACACAAAAGCCGAACGCAAATCGAATGGGAATCGAGGTGCGATACGGAAACTTAGACATAGAGGGAAAACTCGTCATACTAAAGAACACACTGAAAAACGTGGCTAAATAGTTATTAGCAACAATCTATAAGAGCGACCTGCCGAGGCAGAGAGTCGTTCACGTATTGGGGATTGGGAAGGTGATACTGTTGCCGGAAAGAAGAATGGTCCTTGTCTAGTTACATTCGCAGACCGAAAAAGTCGATTTCTTCTATGCATAAAGGCAGAAAAGAAAACTTCCACTCTTGTGAGTGAGATTATGATTAAATGTCTTAAAGAACAGCCATTATTCTCCATTACTCCAGATCGTGGAAAGGAATTTGCAAAGCATGCAGAAACCTCGGCTGCATTGAATAATGTACAATTTCACAGCCACACCAGCCATGGCAACGTGGAACAAATGAAAATACTAACGGTTTAATTCGCGAATACTTCCCGAAGGGAACCGATCTTTCAAAGTACAGCGATGAATATATACAAAGCAAAGTGGATGAATTAAACAGACGACCTCGAAAATGCTTAGGCTGCCTAACTCCTTATGAGGTTTATTATTCAACCTCGTTGCACTTGACTTGACAATTCAAGAATAAAAAAAGCGACTGGAGTTTTTCTTTTCCAACCGCTGATGCTCTTACTATTTAGTTTTTTCTATAGTGGGACTTCTGATCCTTATCATCTTGCCTCCTGATTTCTGATATAAAAAGCAGCAAATCTATTTTGTAAACTTACTGCATTCTTGTAATAACTGTTTCCCTATTCAGCTTTGCTTTTCCTTTTCGTTTTATATAGCTTTCTATATCAAACAAATTCTTCTTGTCATAATCTTCAAGCAGCTTATAGTTCTTATGCTTTGTAATATCGAATTTATCTGATAGAAAAGGTCTTACTCCTCGAAGCTGAAAGATACATTTGCTTCCATCCATAACCATAATCTCATCTTGACTCATCAGTTCTTTGCCGGTCTTTTGATAATTAAGCCCGAAAGATTTTTGATTTGACCTTGTTTCCGATGTGTTGTAGAGGTCTATTGTTTCTTTACCGAGTGTTTCGGACAGCTCTTTTAGAGTTGTTTTCTCTTTTCCACCTAAGAATAAGGTACTATCACAGTTACCCACAATGGTATCAGTATTATCCTTATATATCGCCTTTAGCTGAGACCCAGCCTGTAAGATAATACTTGCAGAGATCTCTCTACTTCTGATTGTGGCTATTAACTTTTCAAACTTTGGAATTAAGCCGATGTTGGCAAACTCGTCAAGCAAACATCTTACATGAACAGGTAACCTTCCTCCATACACATCATCAGCCTTATCACATAGCAGGTTAAATAACTGTGAATACATAATCGAAACTACAAAGTTAAAGGTATCATCGGTATCGGAGATAATAACAAAAAGTGCCGTCTTTCTATCTCCCAGTGTATCAAGCTCAAGTTCATCTTCTTTCATCAAGTCCCTAAGTTCCTGAATATCAAAAGGAGCAAGTCTTGCACCACATGAAATAAGAATAGACTTCGCCGTTTTTCCAGCAGCAAGTTTGTATTTCTTATATTGCTTTACCGCAAAGTGCGTAGGCTCTTTCTTTTCCAATGCTTCAAATAGTCTATCAATGGGATTCATATATGTTTCATCATCTTCCCTGACTTCTGAAGCATCTATCATATCCAGTAGTGTCGCAAAGTTCTTTTCTTCTCTTGGAGCTTCATAAAAAATATAACCTATCAAAGCCGTATAGTAGAGTTTCTCGGCTTTCACCCAAAAATCCTCACCTGCCTTTTCCCCTTCACCCTTAGTGTTTGCAATGATTGTCTGCACTAATTTGAGGATGTCTTTTTCACTTCTGAGATAGGCAAAGGGATTGTACTTCATACTCTTTTTGAAGTTGATGGTATTTAAGATTTTTATCTCATAGCCATTATCTTCAAGCATCTTGCCACACTCAATGACTATCGTTCCTTTAGGATCTGTAACACAATATGACGAGTGCATTTGCATTAGGTTTGGCTTTACATAAAATCTCGTCTTTCCGGAGCCAGAACCACCAATAACAAGTACATTCTTATTTCTTGCATACTTTGGATTTGCCGGTCTGCCATTCATGGTTAATCGCTCTGTTTGAGTAAGCAAGATATTGTTTTGGAACTTTTCATCCACATACGGCTCTATATCTTTTCTCGTTCCCCAGGAAGCGTTTTGTCAAGTACCTTTTTATATTTATGGACGCTTGTCCTATACGGAATTTTAACTTTTAGGGAAAGAAAAACAGTAAACCTTTTTTGATTTACTGTTTTCATGTTAGCTTTTATTAAATTGTTAGTTTAGCAAGCTGAAAATATCCTACTTGCAATACTCTTTTATTTTATAAGCATATTCAGTCAAAAGATTCTTTGAATAAATTTTTTCATTTCTTGAATTTCTAACTTCTTTCCAAAGAATGGAAGCTACTTTTAATT
>ERZ773055.167-NODE-167-length-45673-cov-5.105748_pt1 | contig 45673 bp, 50 predicted proteins | sample MGYA00580515_ERZ773055 | MGnify/ENA primary metagenome ERZ773055 (study PRJEB29015, sample SAMEA2737993) | human oral metagenome | biome: human oral; feature: human-associated habitat; material: dental | place: China | collected 2064 ...
ATAGTAAAAATGCCAAGCAGCTTAATGCTGCTTAGCATTTTATAGAGTTATTTTCTCATGCCCCGTATTTGACATAGAGCCAATTAATACGGAAGAAGAGGGTTAAAACAACCCTCTTCTTATATATAAATTATAAGATACTTTATTTGATTGTATAATAAGGTTAGTATATGAATTGTAATAATGAAACTGTTTGAAGTATTTATTGTTGTTGAAATATTTATATTTTACTTAATACAATATCTTGTGTGTATATTTTATAATTCTTGTTCAGTGATTATACTTCTTTGTGAATTTGTTTATATTATTACTAGGTTTCATAACAATATATTTTGATTTAAAATTGCTGATTGAAGTAACACCAAACTTACTGATTAATATACTGTAAAAGCAAATAATTTTCTTTTGAAAAATCCTATTTTTCAAAAATCATTTAGCATTTTTATTTGACTTCCTTTTTGTATTATGGTAGATAACTTAAAAAAATAACTGAATTTAAACCTTAGAATTAAGGCCTATTAACAATAACAATTTTTTAATAAAATAAATATTCTTAATTTATAATTTAGAGAAGAAAAATTTTCGAAAAGTGTATTAGTTTTTTGGAAAAAGTTATGTTTAAGATACAATATAATACAGATAAATATTTATGTAATAAAAGCTTATAATTAAAGTTTTTTGAAAGATCTGTTTTAAGTGTAATGCAAACTTTATTTTTTATAAATTATTTTACATAGTCTTTTTTTTGAAAAATTTTAATGTTTATAACTATATAAATGCAAAAATTATTAAATAAATTATTTGATTTAAATAGAATTGCAAAGTATAATTAAGGTTGTTAGAATGACAATTTTAGATACTCATATAAAAATGAAAGGATAACTTAATGAAAAAATTTAATATTGATAAAACAAAAAAAGAAGTATTTTCTATAAGAAAATTAAATGTAGGAGTGGTAACTCTTGCTATTATGAGTTTTTCAGTTTTTGGTTCGACCATTTCGTCACATGAAGCACAGGCATCAGATAATCAAGCAATATCACAAGCGCCTACAGATAGGCAAGATAAAGTAGAAGCAACACAAGAATCAAGCAAAAGTACTATTAATGAAAAGACAGAATCTGCTACACAAGCAACAAATGATAAAAATGAACCTACTGTTACTAATACACAAGGTATAGAAAATAATCTAGAACCTAAAAAGAGAACTAAGAGAGCATTAGCAGATATCTCAGCTATTAGCGATTTTAATGCAAATATTACTCTAAGAAACGAAACTACACCAATGAATGCTGGAGAAACAAAAAATTTATCAGGTCAAGAAGTAGCATTCGAAAAAATTGATATGACGTTTAAGATAAAACAAGATGGTACCCTAAAAGCAGGGGATACTATCCGTATACCAGTAACTTTAACAAACAATGCGTATGGAGCATATTATGCTAACTTAGCTTCAGGGACTCCAGAACCTATTCAAGGGGTGGGAACAATCAAGTTTGATTCTTCAAATCCAAATAATTTAGCATATGTTATAACATTAGATTCTGATTTTGCTGGTATTCCAGCCAATACAGAAAAAACAGTTACCGTTACACAAAGAGCTGCTAATGGTTCTAAATTCACAGCTAAATCAAGTAAAAAAGACATTGTATTAGACATAAATGGGAAAGTATTTACTTTTAAACCGGTAGCCAGAGAATTTCCAAAAGCTGAAGCTATCTTTTCTGTTTATAATTCAGCTTCAACAGATCGTGCAAACTCAATAAAAATAGGTACTTCAGTTGGGGCTGCAAATTACTATAATAATATGCTGTCAAGCAACGGTCAAAATCCAGGAAATAATACTAAGATTCCTGATGGAGATATAATTTCTATACATCATGTTAAACCTGCGGCAGGCTCTACTATTATAGGAATTAAACCTGATAACAAAAGATATACATCTACCCTAGCTATTAGTGAAGATGGAAAGTATCTTGTTAACAAAGATACACCAACATCTATAACAATTGACTCTGATCCAGATAATAAAGTAATAGAAATGCCAGCAAACTCAAGTAATGAAGATATCCTTAAAGCATTACAAAAAGCTGGTAAAAACTCTTCAGTAGTTATTAACAATGGAGATGGGACATATACTTTAGGTATAAATCTAGGAAAAATGAAAGGTGAAGGAATCACTACTTATCATGATCTTAGACCAACAGATGATTATGCAGAGTTCGGTGATACTTATCAAGAAATCGATAGAACGCCAGAAGTAAATAAACAAGTTAGTAAAATTTTAAAAGATATGAGTGCTATTCAAGGGACAGGTCATTCGACACGTATAATATTCGCAGATTCATCTATTAAAAATTCAATAGAAGGATCTAAGAGCTATAGTTACAGCGTAGATAGTAATGGAGTTGGTACGCAATTAAAAACAGAAGATATTAAAGCGACAACAACTCCTTCAAACGCACGTGCAGTTGGACAAACAAAAATAACTGTACGTTATGTAGATACTGAAGGTAAAGAAATCGAAACACAAGATTATGAATACGGATATCCTGCAGGATTAGCTACTACACCGAAATCTCCAAATTACGATGTAAAGCCTAAAAATATAGATAACTATACTCTTATAACAGAAACTGCAACCGTTCCTGGAGTAACTGGGACTCAACTGACTACGAATAAATCTATAGAATTTACAGGTAACGATCAAAATGTTTATTATGTTTATAAATTAAAAGAAGGTACTGCTAAAGTTAAATATATTGATGATACAACTAACGAAGTATTAGAAGTTAAAGATGATCTAAAAGGTAAGTATAATACAAAATCTACATACACAATAAATGATACTGTGAAAAAATATACAGATAAAAATTATGAGTTTGTATCTAGTACTTATCCAACGGATGGAGTGACTTTTGGAAAAGAAGAACAAGTGTTTGAAGTTCATTTAAAACACAAAACAGAAGTAACACAAGAAAGTAAAAAAGTAAAACAAACAATAAACTATGTGTACAAAGATAACAATCCAGCAGAACCAGTATTCCCTTCAGTAGAAAGAGAACTTGGCTTTACAAGAGAAAATACAAAAGACCTGGTAACAAATGTTGTGACAAATGGACAATGGACACCAGCAAACGGAACAAGCTTTGGAGAAGTAGTATCACCAACAAAACCAGGATATACAGCAGACAAAGCAAAAGTAGAAGCAGTGAACAATATAACTGGAGATACTGCAGATATAGTAGAGACAGTAGTATATAGTCCAGAAACACAAAAACTGACATACACAGTAATCGATGACACAACCAACACAACGCTAGAAGACAAAAAAGACCTAGCAAGTGGAGATTCAAACTCTGAAGTAAAACCAGAAACTCAAACAACTTATGATAATATAGTTGCTAGCTATGAAGCTAAAGGTTATGAACTGGTAAGAAAAGATGCATTACCTACAAAATTTGATGCAGATTCTACTACTGATCAAAATGTAGAGATTCACCTAGTACACAAAACAGAAGCAGTCAAAGAAGAGAAAAAAGTAAGTTTAACTGTGCGTTATCACGGAGCTGGTGACAAAACACCACCAAATCATGTGGAAGAAGCAGTATGGACTCGTACGGTTACTAAAGATAAAGTAACAGGGGAAGTTATAGATAATGGTACTTGGGTAGCAGATAAATCTAAGTATGCAGAGGTTACATCACCTGTAATTGAAGGATATACAGCAGATATTTTAGTTGTAGCAGCAGAAACAGTAACTCAAGATAATATTGTTAAAGATGTTAATTATACTGCTAAACCTCAAAAACCAAGTAATCCAGAAATACCAGGAAATCCAGATCCAAAAACACCTGAAAATCCATCTGGTAACAAAGATAAGCAAAAAGCTTTACCAGCTACAGGTTTAAATAATACTAATAATATGACAGTATTAGGATTATTATCACTTATTGCGGCATTTGGAATAAGAAGCATTAGAAAAAAAGACTAATAAGTTATAAATAGTTTGATTTATAAAAATATAATGGTGCATATAATAAATCGGTGATATGAGAAAATATCCTGATAAAAAAATGCTAAGTAGCTTTTAGTTACTTAGCATTTTTATTTCATTCTATCGGATGTGTATATTCTTAATTCTTCAAAATAAATAATTTAGATATATTAAAACGAGTAGCTCAAAATATATAATAAGCTCTTCTGTTTATATCAAAGCGTTCTAATAAATCAAGATTCACGTTTTGGTACTATCTTTATAATATTGTGACATTATAGCCTTAAATTAGTAGAATAATAAAAGGAATATTGAAGTTTAAAGAATAATAGGATATAATTTTAATTGTAAATATATTTTCATGAAAAATGATTTAAAGACATATTTTGTCCAAGTAATCTTGTAAAATATATGTAATTCAAATATAAGTTAATAATAAAATAAAAATCTATTTTTAAATATTTTCAATAAATGTCTGATATATATTGAAATAAAAGGTGATTTTATGATAAATATTAGATTTTAATTATTTGATTAATAATTAAAAATTAAAAATGAGGTGAGAAAATGGAAGGAAAGAAAATAAGAATAATAGTAGGTAATAGTGCTTATAAAGAAAATGGTGGTTTTGGATATTCAGCACTTATGGTTAAGGGTTTGAAAGACGAAAACTTAAAAAAAATATATGAAGGAATTCCAGAAATAGCATTTATCCCAGATTTGAACTCAACAGAGGAATATTCATATTTAGAAGTGCCCGCATTTAGAAGGGTATGTTTCTTATTACTGGGAAATAATTTAGAAATATTAAATAATTCACCAGAAGAAATAGCAAAGGAATTTATGTCCAATAATATATATTTTGTGAATGCTTCTGAAAATAATGTATCAAAATTAATAGAAAATATTAAAGGAGTTAATAATGAAAAAGGAGTTAATGATGAAAAAGTAGTTAATGAAAAAGAAGATTATGAAATATATATTTTATATACAGGAAATGAAGCAATAGAATTTTCAAAGAAACCACTCAAAATAATACAAAAGTGTAAAATACAAAAGTGTAAAATACAAATGAAAATAGTACAAAAGTATAAAATACAAAAGTATAAAATAATACATCCTGCAGCTAGAGGAAAAGTTATGGAAGTTATGCAAGAATGTTGGATAAACTTTAGTTATAAAGAAGAGAGATATAGTAAAAGTGAGGATATTTTAAAAAAATTTAGAATCTAAATAAAAAAAGATAGAAAAAAATAAAAGATTAACTTTTAAACAGTGGTGTATTAGAGAACTTGTTGAAAGTTATTGCAAAAAAGATAAATGAAGAGATTATATTGTGAAAAAATATAGAAAATATTTAATAAAAAAATCTTACCCATATTATGTCCAACCTCCTTACTATAATTAATTTAGTAAGGAGGTTTTTTACTATGAAAAATAATAATTTAAGAAAACTAACCATAATTGAAAAAGTATTACTTAAGAATGATTATGAATTTTGTAAGAAGAAGTATAACTCAAAATGGTCTCGATTTAGAAATAAAATTCATATTTTGTTTACAGGTAGAAGATTAACTGTTTTAGAGAGAATTAATTATTCTCTAACTGCTAGCTTTTTCACTGATATAGGTTTTAAAGCTAATTATCTCGATCTCAGTGGTTCAATAAAACCCATATACAAATTTTCTGGTATAACAAAAATATATTATAAAGATATTATACATATTCATCTCAATGGAAAAACTTGTATAATTCAATATAAAGAAAAGGGACAAGAAAAAAAGTGTAAGTTCTTTTCATCATACGAAGTTTATAGATTATTGGTTAAAATTTTTTACTTATATAAGCAAGAAGAGGCTAAGATTTCCTCTAGTAAATTTTTGTAATCTATGAGATAATATTGTTGTTAATTTATGAAATTAAAAGAAAAATTTGCTCTTAAGGAGGTTTTCATGAAAAAGGCAACAATAGCAAAAATTTCGGCAGTAGCAGTCTTTTTAATCGCCTGTGCTATTGGTTATTACTTCATGTTCGGTGGAGGTAGTGACAAAAAAGTTAAGGAAGAGTATCAAAAATATGTTGATATGATTAATATAAATCATAATTTTGATGTTGGGAGCAAAGGTCTGGATAAGATGACAACAGACACCGCTAATAAATTAATTCCAACTATAAAATCAGATATAAAAGCAGCTAAAGAATTAAAAAATACATCTATTAGCCTAGAAGATAAAAAGGTTGATGATGCGAAAGAAAGTTTGGATAGAGCGGAAAAAATAGATACAGCAAAAACATTTGCTGATGCCGAGAAATGGCTACGTAGTGATATCGAAAATTATAAAAAAGCTGAAGATGAAATTAATAATTTAAAACAAGATTCTAATTTCAGTAAAAATATTAATCAAATTTTAGAAAAATATAAATTTAACTATAATTCTTTAGAGCAAGCGCTAAAAGAACTTGGGAACAAGATTCAAGAAAAAGCTGATGAGAAAGCTAAAAAAGAAAAAGAAAGTGCTGAAAGAGCCGCAGAAGAAGCTAAAAAGAAAAAATCAGATGTTGAGTTAGGTGGACCTAATCCAGATCTATTAAATGATAGCAATTCATTACCAGCTAATGCTCAAGGAATAGGTGGAGCTATTGATGAGGCAGGAATTATTAAGCTGAATAAAGAAATGGTCAACCGTTATCAAGGATATTTACTAAGAAAATATGATGGAAACTCTATAGAATGGGATTCTTCTGGAAAATCATTTATACTTATAAAAGCAAATGGAAAATCAGTAAGATTTACAGCTCAGGCACAGCTTTATGCAAGAGTAAAAGATAGACTTGTAACAGCTGTTCGTGTGTCAAGCAGTGAAGGTTCAGAATTATTATATAGAACATAAAGAAAACCTCGAGAATTTTTTCTCGAGGTTATTTTTATACTTCTAATATTTCTATATTGGCTGGGGATTTATAAATTACATCTTTTCGTTCTATTAAAATAGTAACTTTTTTTGATAGCTCTTCACTGTCTTTTATTTTGTTAAGAAGTTCACGGCTTGGATTCATAGCGACTGGATTTCCAACTCTTCTAAGCATGTTATAATCTCCGTTTGTATCTCCGTATGCGAAGGATTGCTCAAGGTCAATATTATATTTATTAACCAGTTCATCAATCATTTTATTTTTACTGTCTGAATCCCACATAGGAATTACTTCTCCGGTAAATTTATTGTTTTTCATTATATATGTACTACCTATAGCTAGGAAGGCGTGATGTTTTTTTCCCATTGATTCAACAAGGAAATCTGGGCTTCCTGAAATAAAGATGATTAGATGACCTTTTTTTTTATGCTCTTCTATAACGCTTCGTGTATATTTGTAAACACGGTCTGCTTTTAGTTTTATCACTTGTTCAGTGGCAAAGTCGATATATTTTTTATCTAGTCCTGTTATGGCATCTACATAAGCTTTTGATACATCAAATAGATAGTTATCGTAGTCTTCAAAACGTTTATCCCAGTTAATATAAGTTTCTTTTACCCCGTTTATCCAGTAACGCTCGTCGACTGCTTCATATTTTATTAATTTTTTAAAATGTTCGGTCATTAACGAATCCCTATACAACGTACCATCTATATCGAAGAAAGCAGCTATTTTTTTATCGTTCATATTTTCATCTCCTTAATACAAAAGTTTGAAATATTTGAATTATTAATTTCATCACTATATATTTTATTTCAACTAATTTAATTATAGTTAAGGGAATGGTAAAGTCAATACCACTCCCTTAATATTTTATTTTAAAATTTTGATGCATCAACAGAGTCAATATATTTTTTCAATTCTGGGACAATGTGCGCAATTGTTCCACTTTCAAATGGATTTTCTAAATTTGCTTCTTTTACAAGTTCTGTAAATGGTTTAGTTCCACCAAGTCTACATAGGTGCAAGTATTCTTCCCATGCTTTTTCACGATTGTCGTTTGCTTTTTTCCAGAATTGGAAGGCGCAAACTTGAGCTAGAGTGTAATCGATATAGTAGAAAGGAGCGCCGAATAGATGCCCTTGGCGATAGAAGAATAATCCTTCATCAAGTTCTGGGATATCTTCATAGTAACGAGACGGAAGATATTTTTTCTCAACTTCTAACCATTTTTTACGACGTTCTAGTGGAGTAAGTTCAGGATTTTCATAAACTATATGTTGGAATTCATCTACTGTTACACCATAAGGAAGAAACTTAAGAGAACCAGTAAGATGATAGTATTTGAATTTTTCTGTGTCCTCTTTAAAGAATAAGTCCATCCAAGGCCAAGTTAAGTATTCCATGCTCATAGAATGAATCTCACATGCTTCATATGTAGGCCAAACATAATCTGGCATATAGTTACGACTCTCATAAACTTGGAATGCGTGACCAGCTTCGTGAGTTAGTACCTCTGCATCATGTGGAGTACCATTAAAGTTTGCAAAGATAAATGGTGCTTTATAATCTGCAAGGAAAGTACAATATCCACCACCTGCTTTTCCAGGTTTAGTATCAAGGTCTAATAAATTGTTTTCAGTCATAAATGTAAAGAATTCATCAGTTTCTGATGATAATTCTTTATACATAGTTTTTGCCGCATTAACTAAGTAAGGGCGGTCTCCTTTAGGAGTAGGGTTACCTGATTTGAAGTTAACACCTTCATCATGAAATGATAAACTTTCAAGCCCTAAACGTTTAGCTTGTTCTTTTTTGATTTTTTCTACTAATGGAACTACTTCTTCTAAAATCTGTTTTCTATAATTAGCAACATCTTTGGCATTGTAGTCAGTACGACGTAGGCGTAGGTAAGCTACTTCAACGAAATTTTCAAAACCAAGTTTTTTCGCGATACGTGTACGAACTTTAATCATACGATCATAAATACTATCATATTGTTCTAAGTTGTCTTTGAAAAATTTAGCAACTGCTTTTGCTGCTGCATGGCGAATTTCACGATTAGCATCTTGTGTATATTTAGCCATTGCGCTAAGATTATGTTCACCACCATCAAACGGAATTTTTGCACTTGATGTAAGTTTTGTATATTCTGATGAAAGTTTATTTTCTTCTTTTAAATCATCAATGATTTCATCACTAAATACTTTTAATGTAGTTTCAATAAGATTAAAGTAATGTTCACCAATTTCTTTTTTTAATTCATCTTTAAATTTAGAATTATACATTTCTTTATCGAATTTACTTTGTAGAGAAGCTAACTCAGGGGTAAATTCATCCCAAAATTCTCTTTCTCCTTCGTAGAATTTATCAGTTGTATCAATAGTAGCACGAATTTCTACTAATGTAGACATAGTTTCCAGATGCTCGCGAAGTTTGTTATATTCGTTAAAAATTTCTAAAGTTTCTTTGGTACTATTAGCGGCTATAAGGCGAGTTACTAGATTAGATAATTGTGTTTTTGTATCATCTACATTAGGTCTAGTATATTGGTAATTTTCAAAAGTCATAATCAACCTCCCAATAAATTTATTAATTATCAATAGTATTATGATAACACGAAAGGTGAAAAAATACAAAAATAGTTTTCAGGAGAGTTATAAATAATAAGTAATATCATAAAGCAGATTAGTAGTTAACTTTTTTAATATAGTAGTGAAGTTTTTTTGTACTTTGAACTTTCAATTTTTTATGTTAAAATTATTTAGAAAAAAGTATTTTATTCAAATTTTTAAAAATTAGAGGGAAAACAAGGTAAGGAGGGAATGATTTAGGGTACTTCAAAATAAGCTAGGAATAACTGAATCAGTAAAGTTAGCTCGTGAAGAAGAACGTATTAGTAAAATAAAGGCGATAGAGCTTTTTAATAAAAATATCTTAGTTGATAAAAAGTCTGGTACGTTTGATACCTTATCTTATATCCATGAATTTTTATTTAATGATATTTATGAATTTGCTGGGAAGATTAGGGTAGAAAATATTGCGAAAGATAATTTTCGCTTTGCTCCTGTGATGTTTCTAAGTGCAGCATTGGATAATATTTATAAGATGCCACAAAGTACTTTTAATCAAATAATAGAAAAATATGTTGAAATGAATATAGCTCATCCTTTTCATGAAGGTAATGGCCGTAGTATGAGACTTTGGCTAGATCATATTTTAAAGAGTGAATTAGGAAAAGTGGTTGATTGGAATAAAGTAAAGAGGATTATTTACTTGCTATGAAGAGAAGCCCGATAAGAGATATAGAGATAAAACATGTATTAGGTATTGCCTTAACGTCTGAAGTTGATAGTAGGGAAGTTTTTATAAAAGGTTTAGATACTAGCTATTATTATGAAGGATACGCTACTTTTAATTCAGAGGATTTAGATAATAATAATTAGGATAATGAACTTCTAGTGAAAAAGTATATAAATAAGTTTTAAAGTTGGAGTTATATTTTTGATTTTGAAGTGGTCGAAAGTAATGTTCCAACTTTTCATTATTAAGAGCAACCTAATAATGAAATCTTTGACTTTTGACATTCATTGATATTTATGAAATAATTGTACTATGATATAAAGAAGTATTTAGTATAGTAAAGAGAAACAAAGGAGAAAAATTTTGATTACAACAAAAGATATAATTATTGATCCACATGATACTTTGCGCGCAAGAGCTGAAGAAGTAAAAGCGCCTATTTCAGACGAGGATAAAGCAACTTTAAGAGGTTTATTGGAGTATGTTATTGCATCTCAAGATGATGGGAAAGCCGAGAAATTAGGTTTGAAACCAGGAATAGGTCTGGCTGCTCCTCAAATCAATGTTTCTAAACGTATGATTGCAGTTCATATTCCAGATGATGAGAATCCAAAAAATACAGTATCTTATGCTTTGTACAATCCAAAAATCATCTCAAATTCAGTAGCTAAATGTTATTTAGCTAGTGGAGAAGGATGTCTATCGGTAGATAAGGAAATCCAAGGATATGTACCAAGATATTCTAAAATTAAGGTTGTTGGTTATAATGAAAATGATGAAAAAATAACCTTAACATTAACTGATTTACCATCAATTTGTTTCCAACATGAAATAGACCATTTAAATGGAATAATGTTTTATGATCACATTAACAAAGAAAATCCGTTTGATGTGCCAGCAGAGTATGAAAAATTATAATAAGATAAAAGAACGACATAAAGATAATGCTTTATGTCGTTCTGTTTAGTGTTAATTTTTTTAATAATAATAATTGTGTTTTTTAGTAAATAATGCTATACTAAAAGTATACAATTCAAGGAAGGAGATTTCATTTATGAAAAGAATATTAAAGGCAATTTCTATCTTGCTACTTGCGTTTTTAGTAGGATGCTCTGGAACTAAAGAAGAAACAAAAGTATTCACTAAACAACAAAAAGGTGTAACAATGGAATTAACATTTTATTACAAAGGTGATAAAGTGGTAAAACAAACTTCAAAAAATACTATTGTTTATGCTGATTTAGGTTTAAATAAGGAGCAAGTGAAAAAATCAATAGAGCCGGTTATGAAGCAATATCAAGGAATAGAAGGTTTAGAGGATAAGGTAGATTTCCAAGAGACTCAAGCCTTAGAAACTTTAACTATAGATTACTCAAAAGCTAAGTTAAGTAAACTAAAAGGTATACCTGGTATAACTGTAAATGCTGAAGATGGACAAGATGTAAGTATGAAAAAATCAGAAGAACTGCTTAAGCAACAAGGTTTTACTGAGAAAAAATAAAAGTATAGACCTCTCAATATCAGAGAGGTCTATACTTTTATAATATTTCCTTTTGTTTTATATTGTAGTGGAGATAAGCATCGATAAAATCGATAATTTCTCCATCCATAACTTTATCTACGGTAGATACTTCATAGTTAGTTCTATGGTCTTTTACCATTGTATATGGAGTAAATACATAAGAACGTATTTGCGAGCCCCAACCAATATCTTTTTGTTCACCACGAATAGATGCTAGCTCGCGTTCTTTTTCTTCTAATTCCAGTTGATGTAATTTTGACTTTAGGTTTTTCATCGCGAAGTCACGGTTTTTAATTTGGCTACGTTCTGCTTGAGATTGAACTACGATACCAGTAGGTAGGTGAGTAATGCGGACAGCAGAGTCTGTCGTGTTAATATGTTGCCCTCCAGCACCTTGTGCACGATAGGTATCTATTTTTAAATCTTCTATATTAATCTCAATATTTGCTTCTTCATCAGAAAATTCTGGAATAACATCGATAGAGGCAAATGATGTATGACGTTTACCAGATGGATCAAAAGGCGAGATACGTACTACGCGGTGAACCCCTTTTTCGCCTTTTAACAAACCATAGGCGAAGTCACCTTCTATTTTTAATGTGGCAGATTTAACACCGGTAATATCTCCGGATTGATAGTTTAAATAGCTATATGAAAGACCTCGCTTTGTGAAAAATCTCTCATACATACGGAGCATAATCTCTGCCCAATCTGTAGCGTCAGTTCCGCCAGCTCCTGCATGAATTTCTAAGATGGCAGTATTGTTATCATATTCTTCGGCAAATAACAACCTAAAGCTAAAATCTTCAACCTGTTGTTTCAAGTCTCGAACAGTTTCTATAAGTTCTTGATAAATTTCCTCATCATCTTCATCATTTAAAAATTCTATCATTTCTTCGGAGTGATTTAGATAGTCAAGCATTGCACTAAATTCGTCAAGTTCTTTTTTTATACTTTTTGATTCAGTAACTAATGTACTAGCGGTCTCGCTATCATTCCAGAAATCAGCATCAAGCATCATATTTTCTATTTCAGCTACTCTTTGCTCTTTTTCTTCTATCTTTAATGAAGTTTTGAACTCTGATATTTGTTTATTTACTTCTTCCAATTCTTTTTTAAGTTCTATAAGTTCCAAATTTGTTTACCTCACTGTATTTCGCTTAATATTATACAAGAATTTCTCTGAATATACAAGAAAGCTGAGAATAAAAACTATTTTTGCTTATATAAGAATTAAAAAAGCATTTAAAAAATTAGACTATTAGTTCTAATTTTTTAAACGCTAATAAATTGTTATTTTTTCTCTACGCCACCAGCTTTTTTGATATTTTCCTCAACATAACTTAATTTTCTTTCTTCATCTAAAGAAGAACCTTTAAGATGTAGACGATCTTTATCTTTATCAAAATCTAATTTAGAAAAATCTAAATCCCATGTAATTACTACTTTGTCGTCTTTTTTTTCTACATTATATGTGAGACCTTTGATGTCTTTATTTTGTTCATCAATTGATTTTTTGATAGATTCAAAAGCAGAGTCGCTATCCATTCCAAGATCTTTAATATTAGATATAGTTTTTATCTTGTTTACAACATCCCCTTTATAAAAAATAGTTGTTTCATTTTCTTGATCATTTCCAAAAGTTGTAGTATATACTTTTGTTTTTTCACTAGAACATGCTGTAAGTAAGAATAATGTTGCAAGTAATGGTGTAATTAATTTTAATATTTTTTTCATTTTTTCACCTCAATATAATTTGTATTATTTTTTCTCAGTAGCGCCTTCTTTTTTAAGGTTATTTTCTACGTTACTTAATTTTCTTTCATTTTCAAGTGTAGCAGAACCTGATAGATGGATTCTTCCTCTATATGTTTCAAAATCTAGTTTATTGTAGTCAGTTTCAGTAGTAAGAACAATTTTTCCATCTTTAATTTCAGCAGAGCGCGTATAACCATCGAAATTTGGTTTCTTTAAAAAAGATTTTTTGACTGTTTCTAGAGCACTATCTAGGTTTGAAACATTATTATTTAGAGTTGAAACAGTAATAACTTTATTTACCGTATCGCCCCTATAATAAATAGTAGATACATGTTCTTGATTATTACTTGTTTCTGTATAAACCTTTGTCTTTTCCCCGCTACCACAAGCTGTTAATAATAGTGCAACAGATAAAAGTAAGGTACAGAATTTAAATATTTTTTTCATTATAATACCTCTTATTCTATTGTATTAGTATCCATTATATCACACTAAAATAATAAATGAAAATAATAAGTTAAAACGTTAATTTACTTTTTAACTTTAATTTAATAATATAAATTAAAATTACAAGAACAGTTATTTCAAGGTTTTGTTGCATAAAAAACAAAAGTCAAAAAAAGTCAAAAAAACTTTTCGAAAATCTATTGACTTTTTTTGACTAAAATGATATATTAATAATGTGATTAGCACTTGAGCATCTCGAGTGCTAAAATCACAAATGAAGATAGGTGATAAAAATGTTAATAGACAGACAAGTACTTATTCTTCAATCTATAGTAGAAAATTTTATAACTACTAATCAACCTGTTGGATCTAAGCAACTTGCTCAGAACATTGATTTTAGTCCAGCAACTATTAGAAATGATATGAGTAAATTAGAAAAAGAAGGGTTGATAAAAAAAACACATATTTCATCAGGGAGAGTTCCTTCTGAAAAAGGATATCGCTATTATGTAGATTGCATAAAAAAAGATTATGAATTAACAAGTAGCGAGAGTGAAAAGTTAAAAGAACTTATGAGTGATAAATATGTATCAGAGGATAACTATTTAGAAAAAAATGCTATAGTTTTATCAGACTTAACAGATTGTACGGCAGTTATCTTAGCTCCTACAAAAGCTGATAGACGAATTAATAAAGTAGAAGTTATACTCTTAAGTAGTCGAAGTATTTTAGTTATATTAGTAACTAATATAGGAGAGGTATTCCAACAAAACTATAAACTTGATGCAGATTTTACTGCAGAGGATATAGCAGAAGTGAATAAACTCTTGCAAACTTACTTTTATGATGTAGATATGGCAACAGCCCATGTAATAATACATGGAGAACTTGAGAAGTATTTAAAAACTAAAGTTAATAATTACGATATGATCGTAGTTGCCTTAAATAGATTGCTTCAAAATAAAATAAAAAAAACTGTAGCATTAGGAGGTAAGTACAATTTACTAAAACAACCTGATATAGATAATGTAGAAAAATTAAAAGAAGTAGTATCGCTCTTAGAAGATGATAAGATTGTTGAGTTACTAGACCACAATGTAGAGGTTACTGATTCAGATACTTGTATAAAAATAGGTAAGGAATTAGAGCTTGAAAATATTGCGGACCTTTCATTAGTATCTAGTAAATATAACACATCAAAAGGTCAAGGTGTAATAGCCGTTTTTGGACCTAAGAGAATGGACTATTCAAAAATAATGACATTAATAGGATGTGTCAGAGATAATCTAAATAACAATTTGAAATAATTTAGGAGGTAGAGATGACTACTGAAGAAAGAAATGAAAACTTAGAAGAAGTAGAAGAAACTGTTGAAAATACTGAAACAACTGAAACTGAAGAAGAAGTTGTAGAAGAAAAAACAGCAGAAGAATTACTTCAAGAAAAAGTTGATAAACTAGCAGAAGAATTAAAACAATCAGAAGACAAGTATTTACGACTTTATGCGGAGTTTGAAAACTTTAAACGTCGTAAAAACAAAGAAATTGAAACAAATAATGTTTATAAAAGTCAAAAAGTTATTACTGAAATCTTACCTAGCTTAGATAATTTAGAAAGAGCATTACAGGTAGAAAGTGATAACGAAGAAATCAAATCATTACTAAAAGGTGTTGAGATGGTTTATGAAGGGCTATTAAATGTATTAAAATCAGAAGGAGTAGAGTTAATCGAAACAGAAAATGCTCAATTTGATCCAAATTATCACCATGCAGTAATGCAAGACGAAGATAGTGAAAAAGAAAGTGGAGCAATTTTAGACACTTTCCAAAAAGGTTACAAATTAAAAGATAGAGTAATCAGACCAGCAATGGTTAAGGTAAATTCTTAAAGGCTACATCGTTAACATTTCTAGTATTAAAAATACGAAGAAATGGTTACGAGGAAGCTTCTCAAAGATACTCAAAGAATAAGGAACGAAGTGACGAAATGATTTGAAAGTATCGACTGAGCCTGTTTTTTTCGAATTCGAAAGGCGAAGAAAAAAGTTAGGAGCAAGAATAATAAATAAAAAAATATAAATATTTTGTTAGAATAGTATATTTTAACAAAAAAACTAGAAACTTTAGAATAAATATAAAATAGGAGGACAAAAACATGTCAAAAATTATTGGTATAGACTTAGGAACAACTTATAGTGCAGTAGCAGTATTAGAAGGTGGGGAAGCTAAAATTATCCCTAACCCAGAAGGAAACAGAACAACTCCTTCTGTAGTAGCATTTAAAGGTGACGAAATTCAAGTAGGGGAAGTAGCAAAACGTCAAGCAATTACAAACCCAAATACAGTAATTTCTATTAAACGTCACATGGGTACAGATTATAAAGTAGAAGTTAATGGTAAAAAATATTCACCACAAGAAATTTCAGCTATGATTTTACAAAACTTAAAAGCAACAGCTGAGAGCTATCTTGGAGAAAAAGTTACTAAAGCAGTTATAACAGTACCTGCATACTTCAACGATGCTCAACGTCAAGCAACAAAAGATGCTGGTAAAATTGCTGGATTAGAAGTAGAAAGAATTATCAACGAACCAACAGCTGCAGCATTAGCTTATGGTTTAGATAAAACTGATATTGACCAAAAAGTATTAGTATTTGACCTTGGTGGTGGTACTTTCGACGTATCTATCTTAGAATTAGGTGATGGAGTATTCGAAGTTTTAGCTACATCAGGAGATAACTTACTTGGTGGTGATGACTTTGACCAAGCTATCATTGATTACTTAGTAGAAGAATTCAAAAAAGAACAAGGTATTGACTTATCAAAAGATAAAATGGCAATGCAACGTCTAAAAGATGCAGCTGAAAAAGCTAAAAAAGACTTATCAGGTGTAACTTCTACTCAAATTTCATTACCATTCATCTCTGCAGGAGCTAATGGTCCAGTTCACTTAGAAAATACTTTGACTCGTGCTAAATTTGACGAATTAACTCATCATTTAGTAGAAAAAACATTAGTACCAACTCGTCAAGCTCTTAAAGATGCTGGATTAGCTCCAAGTGATATCGATCAAGTAATCTTAGTTGGTGGATCTACTCGTATTCCAGCAGTACAAGAAGCTATTAAAAAAGAAATGGGCAAAGAACCTCATAAAGGTGTAAACCCAGACGAAGTAGTAGCTATGGGTGCTGCTATCCAAGGTGGGGTAATCACAGGGGACGTTAAAGACGTAGTATTATTAGACGTAACTCCATTATCATTAGGTATCGAAACTATGGGATCAGTTATGACAGTATTAATTCCAAGAAATACAACTATCCCAACTTCAAAATCACAAGTGTTCTCTACAGCTGCAGATAACCAACCAGCAGTAGATATTCACGTACTACAAGGTGAGCGCCCAATGGCAGCTGATAACAAAACTCTAGGAAGATTCCAACTTACAGATATTCCAGCAGCTCCACGTGGAGTACCTCAAATCGAAGTTACATTCGATATCGATAAAAATGGTATCGTAAATGTTACAGCTAAAGATTTAGGAACTCGAAAAGAACAAAAAATCACTATTGAATCAAGTAGCTCATTAAGTGAAGAAGATATCGATAGAATGGTTAAAGAAGCTGAAGCTAATGCAGATGCAGATGCTAAACGTAAAGAAGAAGCTGATATTCGTAATGAAGCGGATCAACTTTCATTCCAAGCTGATAAAGCAGTAGAAGAAGCAGAAGGGAAAGTAGACCAAGCTTTAATCGATACAATCAAAACAAAAAATGAAGCTCTGAAAGAAGCTATTAAAAACAACAACTTAGAAGAAATCAAAGCAGCAAAAGATGATTTAAACAAAGCTGTTCAAGAAATGACAATGAAACTTTATGAACAAGCTAATGCTGCAGCAGGAGCTCAAGGTGCAGATGCAGGTGCAACTTCATCAAAACAAGATGACGATACAATCGATGCAGATTTCACTGAGAAAAAATAATAGAATATAAAGTAAAATAGGGGAGCTGGACTTAGGTTCGCTCCCTAATTTGAAATTATAGGAGAGGTAATAATGGCTAAAAGAGATTATTATGAAGTGCTTGGTCTTAGTAAAGGAGCAAGTGCAGCAGAAATAAAAAAAGCATATCGTAAGCTATCAAAACAGTATCATCCGGATATAAATAAAGAGGAAGGTGCTGAAGAAAAATTCAAAGAAATCACAGAAGCATATGAAGTTCTAAGTGATGACAATAAAAAAGCTCAATATGATCAATTCGGCCATGCTGCTTTCGGTAATGGAGGTCAAGGAGGCTTCGGCGGAGCAGGAGGCTTTGGTGGAGGATTCCAAGGGTTCTCTGGTGGATTTGATGATTTAGGAGACATCTTCTCAAGTTTCTTTGGAGGAGGCGGTGGACGTCGTAATCCTAATGCTCCACGTCAAGGTGAAGATTTACTTCATAGAATGCATATTACATTTGAAGAATCTGTCTTTGGTACGAAAAAAACTATTAAACTCCGTAAAGATGTAGAGTGTGATCATTGTCACGGAACAGGAGCAAAAGATAGTTCATCTGTTACTACTTGTCAAAGATGTCACGGAACTGGACAAGAAGCTGTTATTCAAGACACACCATTTGGAAGAATGCAAAGTCAAAGAACATGTTCGGAATGTCAAGGACGTGGTAAAATTATAAAAGACAAATGTGCTCATTGCTTTGGTAAAGGATATAATAACCGTGAAGTAGAGTATGAAGTAGAGATTCCAGCAGGTATCAGTTCTGGTCAACGTGTTCGCCTTCAAGGTAAAGGTGGAGCAGGAGAAAATGGGGGACCAGCAGGAGATTTATTTATCGAAGTAAGTGTGCCTGAGGATTCATATTTCCACAGAGAAGATGATGATATCTACACAAAATTAACATTATCACCAGCGCAAGCTGCTTTAGGAACAAAAATAGACGTTCGTACTTTAACAGGAGAGATTGAACTAACTGTTCCAGCAGGAACACAACACGGAAGAAAATTCCGCTTAGCAGGAAAAGGTGTGAAAAATGTTATGGGTTATGGTCAGGGTGATCATTACATCGTAGTATCAATCGAAATTCCTAAAAATCTTTCAACACGTGAAAGAGAACTATATATGGAACTAGCAAAATTGAAAAATGAAAAAGTAAATGAAGATGAGAGCTTTTTAGATAAAGTAAGTAGAAAAGCTAAAGATTTATTTGACTAAAATAATAAACCTTAAGTAGAGAAAAACTAACCTTTAGAGTTTAGATTATATAGATTTTTGAAGGTGTTTTAAAATACTTGAGGTTTTTTTATTTTTATTAAATTCATTTGAATTTTTTGAAAAACCCTAGTAAAATAGTAGATGAGAAACATAGCGGGTTAAATTTATTGAAAAGGAGAATAAAATGTTTATTAATGAATTTAAAACAGATCAAGAAGTTAGTATGTTCTTCTTATTGGATAATGTAGTAAGAGGTATTGCGACTAGCGGCAAACCTTATTTAACATTATATTTAAAAGATAAGACAGGAAGTATTGATGGGAAAATTTGGGAAGTAAAAGACGAAGATACTGAAAATTTAAAATCAGGGAATATGGTTTTTATAGATGGAACAGTATTGGATTATCGAGGAAAGTTACAACTTAAGATAAAAAATTATCGTATGGCTACAGAAAATGATGAAATAGATATCCAAGATTATATTCAAACTGCACCTATTCCTAAAGAAGTTATGATAAGTGAGCTTAATCAGTTTTTAAAGGAAATAGATAATCAAAAGCTAAAAGCTGTTACGATAGAACTTTTAAATAAATATAAAAAACAGTTTGTTAGTTATCCAGCGGCGAAATCTATGCATCATGATTTTTATTCAGGTCTTATTTATCACACTACAACGATGTTGAAAGTAGCTAAGGCTTTGTTAGAGATTTATCCCTCATTAAATAAAGATTTATTATACAGTGGGATAATTCTTCATGATTTAGGTAAAACTATTGAGTTAAGCGGACCTATCGGGACGTCATATACATTAGAAGGAGAATTGCTAGGTCATATAGTTATTATGAGTGATGAAGTAGCAAAAACTGCTGACAAGCTTGGTATAGATGGGGAAGAAATTATTTTACTACGTCATATTATTTTGGCGCACCATGGTAAGTATGAATTTGGTTCTCCAAAGTTACCGATGATAAAAGAAGCGGAGATTATCAATTTTATCGATAATATAGATGCTCGTATGATGATGTTTGAAAAAAATCTGACTAACGTTGAACCCGGAACATTTAGTGATAAATTATTTGGTTTAGAAGGGCGTCATTTCTATGTACCGACTTTTGATAAAGGAGAATAATTATTCTCTTGTCAATAGTAATACTGCAAACTAGGAAGTATAAAAAATGATTAGTGAAAATGATAAAATTGCCTTAGTAGTGTGTTCTAATGGCAAAAAAATAGAAGACAGAGCACGATTAGAAAAGCTAGAAGTAGTATTAAAAGAAATGAGCTTAGTTCCTGTTTTTAGTAGTTATATTTATGAGGACAAATTCGGAAGAAGTACTTCAGCTAAGTGGCGAGCAAATGAACTTATGAAATTTTATGAAGATCATAGTATAAAAGCTGTTTTCGATATTTCTGGCGGGGATCTCGCTAATGAGGTGCTTGATTATTTGGATTATGATATTATTCGTAAGAAGAATAAACCATTTTTTGGATATAGTGATTTGACGACTGTTCTTAACGCTATAACGACAAAAACTCAGCAGGTAACATATCTATATCAAATTATGAATATAATTGATAGTGTAGAAAGACGTGCTGATTTTGAAAAAACATTACTGAATAATAAAGATGGGTTAACTGATATTTCTTGGCAGTTTCTTCAGGGAGAAAGTGTCGAGGGAATTGTAGTTGGAGGAAACATTAGGTGTTTTTTAAAACTTGCTGGGACAGAATATTTTCCAAATCTGGATAATAAAGTTTTGTTTTTAGAAGGAATGAGCACTACGATTGAGGGGTTAATTACTCATTTGACGCAGCTGAAGCAAATAGGAGTGTTTAATAAAATATCAGGATTGTTATTAGGAACATTTACCAAAATAGAACAGAATTTTCAAATCGAAGATATTTATGAGATATTAAAAGATTTTGTTCCTGAGAATATTCCTATCGTAAAAACTGTCGAAGTAGGGCATGGGAAAGATTCTAAAATGCTTCTTATCGGACAAAAAATAAAACTATAAAATTAAAAGCTTTCAAAGAGAAATATATCTTCCTTTGAAAGCTTTAATTTTTGAAAAAAGAATAATTTTATTGATTAGGTAATATTTCTAGATTTTTCGTATAAAATCTTAAAGTTTATACCATTTAGAAATGGCTTGAGTACCGTTAGTGTTGCGAACTTCTTCTTCAAGTTCATTATAAAGTTCATAAGCAGTTTCTAAACCTGGTAGTTTGATATTCATTTTTTCACATTCTTCAAGAGCAAGGCGCATATCTTTTATAAAGTGATGAATAAAGAATCCCGGTTTGAAATCACCTTTTAGAATACGTGGGCCATAAGAAGTCATAGAAAAACTTCCACCTGAACCAGTAGAAACAATGTTGAAGAAATCATCTAAATTAAGTCCTACTTCTTTTGCAAATTTGAAGCTTTCAGCTACTGAAATCATTGTAGTAGCAATAGCAATCTGATTAGCAAGTTTCGCATATTGACCTTTACCAGCTTCACCAAAATATGTGATGTTTTTTCCGAAGTTTTTCACTAGAGGTAGAACAGCTTCTTCGAAAACTTTTTTGTCACCACCAGCCATAATAGATAGAGTACCATTTTTTGCTCCAATATCACCACCTGTAACAGGTAAGTCTAATGCAGTGGCTCCAACCTTTGAGAATTCTTCGCTTATTTTTTTTGCTAATGTAGGAGAAGATGTAGTCATATCTACAAAAACTTGTCCTTCTTTTGCAGTTTTTATTAGGCCATTTTCCCCAAGATATACTTCTTCAATATCTTTAGGATATCCGACCATAGAGAAGATAACGTCAGCATTTAGTGGAGCATCTTTTACTTCTTTTAGTAAGGTAGCACCACGTTTAACTAAACCGTCAGTTTTAGACACAGTTCTGTTGTAAACAAACAGTTCATGACCAGCATCTAACAAATGCCCTGCCATGCTTTCTCCCATAACACCAATACCAATCCATGCAATTTTCATATTGATGACCTCCGATAAATAATGTTCTTATAATAATTATAGCATAAAATGATGAAAACGCTAGGGTATATGTTTGTAATTAGAATAAAAGGAATGTTAATACGGAAAATAAATTATCAAAAATTAAACTGTGATGAAAAATCAAAAAAAGTTTTTCTTTTTAACTGGAATTTACCTAGGGAATTAACATCTGTAATAATTTTACTATATCCTCTAGATTTAATTTAAGTTTTTGTCCTAATTTTGATAAAATAATTTTTGTAACTAATGTCAATGAAATTAAATTAACGATGTTGTTTCAGAAAATTATAGCAAAGAAAGGAAACATTATTATGAAAATAATAAAGAAAAGATTATTACCATTAGTATTATTTTTAAGTTTATTTTTTAATACATCTACGATATTTGCAGTAAATAATTTATCAACTACTTTTAATGCAAATAATGATGAATTAACGGTCACTGTAAAGAATAATAGTGATAAAGAACTATCGGATGTAGAATACAATTTGAATTTACCTAGTGAATATACAGCAAAATATGAAGTAAATCCAAATTATTCATTATCGCCACAGGAGGAAATGGCAACGCAAATAATATAATTAATCCACAAAATATTGCATCTAATCCTTTTCCACCATTTATTACTTGATCTTTTACAAAATCAAGATTTACTAAAGATGTATTTTCAATAACATTATAAAACCCTTCTTGTAACCAATGATACGAAGCTGGTAGAATCAATGCTATCAATATCAGTAACCATTTTTTACATTTAATTTTTCTCTCATTTTATAGACTCATTTTTTTAATCATATTTACAATAAATATAATTATAATCACACCAACAATGCTGGTTATAATTCCTCCTTCAAATCCAAAACCTCCTCCAGAAATAAAATCATAACTAGATACTGGAGTAGATTTTAATAAGCTGGCTGGAAGAACATTTCCTGATACCTCTGAGCCAAAAATAAACCCCTGTGTGAAATTCCATAATCCATGCCCAAATCCCACTAAAATTAAATTCCCCGAATAATAGTAAACCAGTGAAAACACAAGACTTGCAATAAATAAATTGACTGTTGGCATAAATTGCATGTTGGGATTTAAAGCATGCCCTAATGTAAAAATTATACTTGTTACAATAATGGATGGAATATTATCAAATTTTTTAGAAAAATGTGGCATCAAATATGCTCTATACATCAATTCTTTCCATGTTCCTTGACAGATAAAAAAAATCAATCCAACCAAAAATGCCATAGATACTGTGGAAGAATTTTTAGATATTTGTACAGAACCTGTTAAATAAGTAATTATTCCAACTAAGGAAAGTAAGGCTATTCCCCTAAAGTACCTTTTATAATATTTTTCCCTAAGTTATCTTTTGTAATACCTAATGTTTTTAGTTTAAAACTTCCTACTTTAGCCATAATTAAAGGAAAGATAAAAATGGTAATTCCCATCCCTATCATTCCTGTTAATGATGCAATATCTGTTGAACCACCAATCAAACTGCCAAAAATTAATTGTAAAATTTGTGGTGCTAAGAAAGTCATCATGACAAGTATTATCGGTATTATTACTAAATGTACGATACCATCTTTTTTTATGTCGTTGACATGATTTTTATATTCCACCTTTTTCTCCTTTCCTTAATATTTCAAAATCTACTTTGTTTTCATGATACAAATAGTCCATATTTGATTTCAATGTATTACAAACTCTTTCCAACATATTTATAAATAGTTCTTTTTCTTCATCTTTCAACGCTTCAAATACATTCTCTTCACAGTTAAGTAATGGATGCATTATTTCTTTGGCAACCTTCCTCCCCCATTCCGTTAAATGTATTACTTTTTTTCTTCGATCATTATTACTTAATTCTAAAAAATGAATTCTCTATTAATAAGCTTTTTAATCGCAGAATTAATTGTTTGTTTTGGAAATGCCCATAACTCAGAACATTCTTTCTGTGTGTATTTCTCTCTACTCAACATGCCCAAATAAATAGTATATAATAGCCAATGTTCTGCTTGAGACATATTGCATTTATAAGCATATTCCTTAAAAATTTTCTCTCGATCACTCAATATGTTAATGAGTTCTTTGTTATAATTAAAATTTTTGTATCCAACTTTATCTTCAACGTCTATCCCCATAAAGAAGCCTCCTTTCTTTGTCAAATTTATGACTTGTAACCATAATAAAATCATTTAATAAGTGGAGTATTTTATAATTACTTTAAATTATATTAAAAACTTAGTAGAAAAACATAACTGTAAAAATAAAATCACTAAGGGTAAAATATATACTACCCTTAGTGATTAATATATTTCACGAAATAAAACAAAAGTTTATATTATGATTTATTCTAATAACACAAATATACAGTTTTATAAAAGTATATATTACCTATTATGTTGTTATTTTTGATATTCTTTTGACGATGAAAATTTGTATCCTTTCAAAAATATCAATATTAATATTATACCGATAACAGAAGCAACAATACTACCTTCAAGTCCATAATTCCCACCATTTAAAATTGTAATATTACCTACCAATTTCGATAGTAGTATTGTATTACTTTGAGACACTCCGCTTACATTAGAGCCAAAAACTGGTCCTAAAAAGAAATTCCAAAAAGTATGAGTAGCGCCTACAATCCATAGACTACCTGTTTTTAAGTAAGCTGAACCAAATACCAATCCAAAAATTATTAGATTAATAAATCCCATAGCAGAAAAATTATCATTAAAGACATGCAACGCTGCAAACATTAAAGATGTAATTATTAATGAAGCTATATCTCCTATTTTCCTTGAAAAGAAAGGCATAAGATAGGATCTAAAAATCAACTCTTCATATGTTCCTTGAAATAAGAAAAATATAAAAGAAATTAAAAATGGAACTAACGCTGAAGAAGTAAATACATAACTAACCTCTATAGATTTTAACAACAAATTAATTATAAAAACTATAGTTATTGCTAAAACACCTATTATGGCTCCCACAAAATAACTAGGAAAAAAATTTTTTTTATGCCAACCCAAATTAAACCATGACCAAGATGAAACTTTTTTAATCAATATTGCTCCTATTACAACACTTAAAATCATGGAAATCATCGATGATAGAGATGTTACTGAATCAGAGTTAGTTTCTTTTAAAATCAAGTCTAGAAATGCAAATGTTGAATTAAGGATCATTATAATGATTGCACTTATAACTATTGGTACTATAATGTTACTTGTTATAGTGTTCTTTTTAATACTTTTTACATGTTGTTTATACATTTCCCCTCCCGTAATTAGTCTTATTTCGTACTACATTAGTATAACAAATCCCGTTTCATAAATGCAATTATTTTATATTCTTTGATGATCCATACTATAAATACATCTCAAATGATGTACCTCCTAGAATTGAAGAAAATCAAATTATTTCTAGAGTTATTTTAAAAATTCATGGAAACTACGATAAATGACTTGGCACATATAAAATTACTCATATTTTGGATCGTGATTATGGCATTAAAGTTAGCGTTGGAAGAGTATATCGATTAATTCAAAAATTAAATCTCCCTACTATGTCTACTTCTAAACCTTTTATCAAAGCGAGTAAAGAAGATTGTGACGATACTAAACTATGTAACCATTTAAAACAAGAATTTAATTTCCCTGAACCTAATATGATTTGGGCTAGAGATTTTACTTATATAAAAGTAAATGGTGCTTGGTTTTATTTGTCTATAATTATGGATTTATTTTCTAGGAAAATTATATCGTGGAATATTTCTAATAAAGCTGATTGTAACCTTATTATGAGTACATTTAATGACGCTTATAATAAAAGAAATTGTCCTACTGGTCTTATGTTTCATTCTGACCGTGGTACTCAATATACAGCAGCTCGCTTTAGAAAGCTTCTGGATAAACTTGACGCAGTTCAATTTTTTTCTAAAAAATTATCATTCTGTAGGAGAATTAAAACTTTCTTTATTTGAGTACATTGAGGGATTTTACAATCTTAAAAGACCACATTATTCATTAGATCTTATGACTCCTAACGAGAGAGAATTAGCATTTTATGAACATTAAAAATTTTAGCTAATTTTTGTATTTTCGTGTCTATTTACTTGACTATAGTCCATTTAAAGGAATTTATCATTTTTTCTACCCTTTTCGTAATAATTTTACTATATCTTTAATGCAATGGTATTTGAAAATATGATATAATAGTCAAGAAAGAAGTTAACTTGGAGGATGTTGTGAATAAAAGTAAATTAAAAGAGTTTTTCTTGTGTACAAGACCGCATAGTTATCCAGCATCAGTAGCGCCGGTTTTAGTTGGAACAACATATGCTTTAGGATACGAGATTAAATTCTCGATTTTAAAATTTATATTATTTTTACTAGCTTGTTTATTAATCCAAGCAGCCACTAATTTGTTTAATGAGTACTATGATTATAAACATGGTTTGGATAAGGTTGATTCTGAGGGGATTTCAGGCTCAATAGTAAAAGGGAATTTAAGCCCTAAAGAAGTCATGAATGGAGCTTTGGTGCTTTATGCATTAGCTTTTGTTCTCGGTATTATTCTAACTTTTATGACGAGTATATATGTATTACTGGTTGGATTAGTGTGTATGTTTGCAGGGTATTTCTATACAGGTGGAAAGTATCCTATAGCTTATTCCCCATTTGGAGAAGTTGTTTCAGGTTTCTTTATGGGAACAATAATAATTGCTTTATCATTCTATTTCCAAACAGGTTATGTAAATACTGATATAGTAGTAGTTTCGTTGCCGTTATTTATTATGATAGGAGCTATTTTATTAGCGAATAATATACGTGACTTAGATAATGACAAAGAATCTGGTAGAAAAACTTATGCAATACTTGTTGGAAGAAATAATGCGATTAAAACTTTAGCAAGTGGTTTTGTAGTAGTGTATTTGCTAAATATATTATTTATAGTTACTAAATATGCTTCATGGTATAATTTATTAGTTTTAGTTACAATTCCATTAGCTATCAAAATAATTAAAGGATTTAGCACGAATAATAACAAAAAAACTATGGCGCCATTTATGGTATTAACAGCTAAGTTAACGATTTTTGTAGGATTCATAATGTCGTTAGCGAATATACTGAAATATATAATGAATTAAAAAATAATAAAAGAGTCAACTTTTTTTGTTGACATCTAGAAGTAAAAGATATATAATAAATAATGTGTTTATGAGGTGATATTTAATGAAATGGTTAAGATCTTCGTTATTCAAAAATAATAGCGATACTTTTATTTTTGAAGAAAAAATAAATGTTAAAGTAGAACACTATGATAACTCTCTAAAAGATATTAGAGATGTTGTTGTGAGTGGAGTATTAACTCGAGGTGGCCAAGATAAAATATATGTCAGCTTAAAGATTAATGGTACTTTTGAGATGATTTCTGGGAAAACACTTAAAGATGTAGTTATCCCATTTGAAATCGAAGAAAAAGAAGAATACATTGATAAATCTGTTTTTGCAGATGAAGATGCATTCGATGCTAGTCTTATGGACATGTATATTGACTTAGCACCTTTAGTAAATGAGCTTATAATTTTGAATATACCAATTACATCGTCATTAGATGATGAAGAGGCAGAACTTGTTTCTGGAAAAGATTGGGAACTTCTTTCTGAAGAGTCTTTAACTAGTGTTAAAGAGGAAACAAAAGAGTCACCATTCGCAGCTCTTAATGGTTTATTCAAAGAATAGTAAGAATTATTTAAAATAATTGGAGGAAATTAACTATGGCAGTTCCTTTTAGAAGAACATCAAAAACAGCTAAAAGAAAAAGAAGAACTCACAAAAAACTATCTGCACCATCAATCACTATCGATGCAGCAACTGGTAACTACGTAATGGGGCACCGCGTTGATAGAAAAACTGGTATGTACAAAGGTAGACAAGTTCTAGACGTTAAATAATTTAAATATTACCAAAACCTGAGATGAAAGTCTTAGGTTTTTTTATTTTGGATAAATAAAAATCACAGAGAATATGTTTATCTCTGTGATTTTAGTTTGGTTATACTTTTAAAATCTTACTAAAGACTATTATTAATCTAAGTACCCTAATTTTTTAATTAGTTCTGCAGTTAGAACAGCACCACCTGCTGCCCCACGAAGTGTATTGTGAGATAGTCCTACAAATTTGTAGTCGAATAGATTATCTTCGCGTAGGCGTCCTACTGTGATTTGCATTCCTTTTTCGTTATCACGATCTAGAACTGGTTGAGGACGATCGTTTTCTTCATAGTACTTAATAAATGGAGTAGGTGCTAATGGTAATTCATGTTTAGAAATTTCAGGTACATGTTTTTTAATTTTTTCAATTAAAGTTTCTAACCCTGGATCATTTTCTAAGTTGAATGATACACAAGCAAGGTGACCATCAAGAACTGGAACACGAATACATTGAGCTGATAGTTTCATAGAGTTATCAGGAACAATTTTTCCATCAACTACTTTACCAAAAATTTTAAGTGGTTCTTTTTCACTTTTCTCTTCTTCTCCTCCGATATAAGGAATGATGTTTTCTACCATTTCTGGCCATTCATTAAAAGTTTTTCCGCTTCCCGAAATTGCTTGATAAGTACAAATTGAAGCTTCTTTAACTCCGTATTCTTTAAGTGCGTTAAAGAATGGAACATAGCTTTGGATCGAACAGTTAGGTTTTGTTACTATAAATCCTTTTTCAGTTCCAAGACGTTTTCTTTGAGCTGGGACAACATCAAGGTGTGCTGAGTTGATTTCTGGAATAATCATCGGCACATCATCTTTATTTCTATTTGCTGAGTTATTAGATACAACTACTACTTCGCGTTTAGCGTAATCTTCTTCAAGTTTGATTAATGCTTCTTTATCCAAGTTGATTGCGCAAAATACCATGTCAATCCCTTCAGAAACTTCATCAATTTTGTATAAGTCTTCTACCAGTAATTCTTTTGCATATTCTGGAATAGCTTGGTCTAGTTTCCAGCGTCCGTCCATTAGTTCTGAGTATTTTTTTCCTGCAGAACGAGGAGATGCTGCTAATTTTACAACATCAAAGTATGGATGATTTTCTAATAATAGTAATAGGCGTTGACCTACCATTCCTGTTGCTCCTAATACGGCTACTTTTGATTTTTTCATTTTAATTTCTCCTTTATATCGAATAGTTTTTGAAAACTTTTTTTGAAATAGATTAATCTATTACTAGAGTTCCGTTTGTATCTACTTTTAATAGTATAGGTTGCCATTTATATTCAAGTTTGGCAAGTTCAGTTTTAATTTTTTCTATATTATTTTCATCAGCAACAATGTTCATAAGTGTTGAACCACTTCCTGAAATAAAGAATGCTGAGCTATCTATTTTTTGACAAATATTGCGTACTTTGTCATATTCATGAATAATTTCTTTACGATATGGTTCATGAATCTTATCTCCCATAACTTTTTTTAGTAAAGGAAGATTATAAGTTTCAAATGCTTTAATTACTGCACCTAAACGTGATAGTGAGTACAATGCATCTTTTAGTAAAATCTCTTTTGGCATAACTTTACGAGCTTCTTCTGTCGAAGTTTCGAAGTTTGGAATAAGTGCTAAAAAGTTAAAGCGTTCATCTACATTGTAAGTAACGGTTACAGCCTCGTTATCATCAGTTGTGCAAGAAGCGCTTAAGTTACCAAAGATTGCTGGTGATACATTATCAGGATGTCCTTCAATCTCGTTTGCTATAGTAAAGATTTCTTGTCTATCTATTGGTGTATTTGTAAGTAAGTATGCTCCATAAACACCTCCGACAACACAGGTAGAGCTGCTACCTAAGCCACGGGAAGTAGGGACATCATTTTGAATAGAAATTTTCGCACCAGAAATAGTCTTCCCAAGTTTCTCTAATGCGGTAAGAAGTGATGTATAAACTAAATTGTTTTCGTTGGCGAAGCGTTCTTCAAATCCAACGAACTCAACACCATGTTCTAGTAATTCAAAGTCAAAGGTTGTATAAAGGTTTAATGCAATACCTAAGCTATCAAAGCCACAACCTACGTTTGCTGATGTAGCAGGGACTCTTACTTTTGCCATTATAGTTCACCTAATTTCTCTAATATGTATTTTTTCATATTTTCTTTATTGATTACATCTTTATGTCTAATTTCTTTTTTGTCTAAACCTTGTAGATTTTCAGGGATATCTACTTTAGTTTGTTCGTGTAATTTCTCCATTAAAGTAAATTCATCTTCGTTAGAAGGTGCGTTTAATGAAGAATAAACACTTTCTGTGAATTTGTATGGAGATGCTGTTGATAAGACAATATTAGCATGATTTTTATCCAAATTGTCTAATAATACTTTATAAGCAACAGCAGTATGTGTATCAAGTAGATAATTATCTTTATTGTATATTTTCTTAATAATTTCTTTTGTATCTTCGTCAGTAGCATATCCTGCTTGGAATTTTTCCTTTATAATAGAAAGAATTTCTGGTGTAACTTCGAAATGTCCAGTTTCTTTTAGGTCTTGCATAAGACACGCTATATATTCATTATCGCGACCACTTACATAATAAAGTAATCTTTCTAAGTTGCTTGAAATAAGAATGTCCATACTTGGTGAAACTGTTTTAAGGAAATCACGATTTTTATCGTATACTCCTGTAGTTAAAAAGTCATATAGTACGTTGTTATTGTTACTTGCACAAATCAGTTTATTAATAGGTAAGCCAATTTGCTCCGCGTAGTAACCAGCTAAAATATTACCGAAGTTTCCTGTTGGAACAACGAAATTCACTTTATCTCCTAGGTTTATTTTCTTATTATTAACTAGATCAAGATAAGCTACTACATAATAAACTACTTGAGGAATAAGTCGGCCGATATTGATTGAGTTTGCACTAGATAGTTTAATATTTTTTTCTAGTAGTTGTTTTTTGAACTCATTATCTACGAATAATTCTTTAATACCACTTTGAGCATCATCGAAGTTTCCATGAATAGCACAAACTTTTGTATTTTTTCCTTCTTGAGTTTGCATTTGAGTTTTTTGAACTACACTTACTCCGTCGTTAGGATAGAATACCATAATTTTCGTCCTATCTACATCTTTGAAACCTTCTAATGCAGCCTTACCAGTATCTCCGCTTGTTGCAGTTAAAATAAGTATGTCATTTTTATCATTAACTTTTGTTAAGGCTGTTTTAGTAAGTTGTGGTAAAAGTGATAATCCAACATCTTTGAAAGCACTTGTTGGCCCTTTGAATAATTCAAGGACATATCCATCACTCAGTTCTACTAATGGTGTAATTTTTTCATGAGAAAATTTTCCACGATAGGCATTTTCTACACAATTTTTAATTTCTTCATCTGTAAAATCAACAAAAAGTTTTAATATAGCTTCTGCCACTTGATAATAATTTTTGTCTATTAAGTTGTTTAAATCTAATTTTTTTTCTCCTAGATCTCTTAAAACAAATAAACCACCTTCTTCACTAAGTCCTTGAAGAATGGCTTCACTAGGATTTATTTTCCTATTTCTATCTCTTGTACTTTCGTAAAACATATAAAATCTCCTTGCTTTATCGTTGTATATATGATACAATGTTCTTTGTAAAAATACAAGTGTTTTTTGTAAAAAGAACATAAAAAAATTATATAACATTAATTTTACACTAAATTTTATAATAAAAACAGCAGAAAGTTACAAAAGGTTATAGTTTTTATTGAATAAAAGCTATATAATTATAGGTAAATAATTTTTCTTTAAAAACTGAGTAGAGTTTTAATTAATGCTGCTTAAAATTTAGTTAGGAAAATCTTTAGGAGCGAGGAACAATATTATGAAAATAGCGATATTAGGATATGGAACAGTTGGTAGTGGTGTTTACGATATTATTACTAACGGTAAAACAGCGGAATTAAAAAATATTGAAGTAAAAAGTGTGTTTGCTAGAAGTCGTGATAAGATGCATTTAGCAACAGACGATTACAATGAGATTATAGAAGATAATGAAATTTCTGTTGTTGTTGAGTGCTTAGGTGGAATTAACCCAGCTTATGAGTTTATTAAAAAAGCATTAGAGAATAAAAAACATGTTGTTACTGCGAATAAAGCAGTAGCTGCGAAATATTTGGACGAGTTTTTAACATTAGCAGAAGAAAATAATGTGAAATTTATTTTTGAAGCAAGTGTAGGTGGTGGTATTCCATGGTTAGTTAATCTAGAAAGAACACGTCGTGTTGATATAATCAAACGTGTTTATGGAATTTTTAACGGGACTAGCAATTACATTTTAGATAATATGTATAGAAATAATGCAGAATTTGCTTCTACATTAAAAACTGCACAAGAGCTAGGTTACGCAGAAGCTGATCCAAGTGCTGATATTGATGGTGGGGACGTTGTTAACAAAATAATTTTAAGCAACGCTTTAGCTTTTGATATCCATATAGATAGTAATTTTCCAACATATTCTATGAGAAATATTGTGAAAAATGATATAGATTACTTAAAAAAATATGATTATGCGGTTAAGTATATCGGTGAGACTAATGTAGAAGATAATAAATATGAAACTTCTGTAATGCTATCTATTTTTGGTAAAGATTCTCAAGAAGCAGCTGTGCCACTTAATAATAATATTATAACATTAGACGGTTCATTTATTGGTGAATTGAAGTTCTTTGGACAAGGTGCTGGCAAACTTCCAACTGGTAATGCGATTGTACAAGATATAGTAGATATTTATTTAGATGTACCAAGAAGAGATATGGTTATTAAAAATGAATTGAGTTATTCAGATGAACTTACTAAGAAAAAATATCTAATTAGATCAGAAGTTCAGCTTAATACTGAATTAATAAAAAAAGTAGAACATTATGAAGGAAACTTCTATATGGAAACTAAAGAAATTACATTAAAACAACTTAAATCTTTAGTAGCAGAAGTAGAAGCCAAGGATGAAAAATATTTAATAGCGAAATTCCACTAATAATTATTTTAATAAAAGATAGTTTATGAGGGATATGCAGGAAATTGTAACTTTGAAGAGGAGATAAGATGGTAAAAGTAGCAAAATTTGGTGGTAGTTCAGTAGCTAGTGCTGAACAGTTTAAAAAGGTTAAAAATATAGTAGGATTAGATGACGCACGCCGTTTTGTAGTAGTTAGTGCGGTAGGAAAGGCAAATAAAGAAGATAATAAAGTTACAGATTTATTATATCTTTGCTATGCACATACAAAATATAATATTAACTTCGATAATATTTTCAAGATGATAGAAGATAAGTTTATAGGCATTAAAGAAGAGCTAGGACTTAATTTTGATATAGAAGGAGAACTAGCGAAGTTAAAATCAGAAATTGGTAAAGGTATTGATGAAGAGTATTTGGTTAGCCGTGGAGAGTATTTGACAGGGCTTTTAATGGCTGAATACTTGGATTATCATTTTGTTGACGCAAAAGATTTAATTTTCTACAATTATCAAGGTGAGATTGATTTTCCAAAAACACAAGAGGCGTTTGATAAAATTGTTAGGGAGTACGACAGAGTTCTTATTCCAGGGTTTTATGGTAGTCTTCCAAATGGAGAAGTGAAGATAATGACACGTGGCGGGGGAGATGTTAGTGGAGCTATTATAGCAAATATTGCCAATGCAAAAGTTTATGAAAACTGGACAGATGTTTCTGGTATTTTGATGGCAGATCCTCGTATTATTTCTAATCCACATGAAATCAAGGTGATTAGTTATTCAGAACTTCGCGAATTATCATATATGGGAGCAAGTGTACTACACGAAGAAGCAATTTTCCCAGTTCGTGATAAAGATATTCCTATCCAAATTAAAAATACAAATGCTCCTCATGTTGAAGGAACAATTATTAGTGACAACAAACAAATCGGAGATAAACAGATTGTTACGGGAATAGCAGGGAAAAAAGATTTTTCAATTATAACTATTAAAAAACATCATATGGCTAATGAGGTGGGATTAATCGCGAGAACGTTAAAAATCTTTGAAGACTTTAATGTTAGTATTGAGCATATTCCAAGTGGGATAGATTCATTCTCGGTTGTAGTAGAGACTAGTAATATACGTCCGTTTATTTATGAGCTTGTTGCAAAAATAAAAAGTGTTATAAAACCTGATGAAATAAATGTTACTCATGATATTTCGTTAATTGCGACAGTAGGGGAAAATATGAAAAACTCTAAAGGATTATCTGGGCGCTTATTTAAAGCACTAGGAGAAGCGGGTGTAAATATCGCACTAATTTCACAAACTAACGATGAGATTAATATTATTGTCGGCGTTCATAATAGTGACTATGAAAAAACAATAAATACTATATATCAAGAATTTAAATAAAGTTTCAGACTTCCTAACTAGATTTAGTTGGGAAGTTTTTTTAGAACATGATATAATGAAAAAGTAAAGATTATTAAGAAATCTATTAAACTTTGTGAGGAAGATTTTATGAAAATATTACAAATACTTTGTCATCCGGATTATGATAATAACAACAGAATAGCTAATTTATTAGCAAATCTTGGAGAAAAAGAACTTAGAAAAAATAATTTTACGGATATTGAAACTTTAAACTTATACAATCCAGGATGCTATATTCCTATAATGGATAAAAATATGTTTAATTATGATGGTAAGGAGCTAACTAAAGGCGAGCAGCAGGATAAACTTCGTCAAAAGGAACTGCTTAAACAGTGGAAAAATGCGGAAGCTATTTTTATTTATATGCCGCTTCATAATTTTAATGTAGTGTCGAAATTTAAAGATTATATTGATAATATTATGATAGTTAATGAAACTTTTAAATGCGAAATAGAAACAATGTTAGGTCTAGATAATCCTGATAAGCAGGTGACGTTTGTTTTAACTAGTGGAGGAGAGTTTGATAGTCATATACAATATATTAATCTAGATTTTACAGTTCAATATGTTCGTGGAATATTGAGCCTTTTAGGTATTGAAAAAATGAAGTTAATTCGTGTTCAGGGTCTGGACTTAGCGCATAATAACAAAGATGCAATAGTAGAGGAATCAAAAGAAGAGTTAAAATCTTGGATAGCTGAATTTTCAAAGAAAAATAATTAGATTTGATTTGTAAGGAGGAATAATAGTGAACGGACAAATGTTTCAAATTGCAGGGCTAGTGGCAGCAGCTAAGAATGCACTGCAAAGTAATAATCAAATTAAATATAATCCAGAAAAATATGTAAATAGCATTAGCTTCAAATTTTTAATTTTAGGAACAGAAGATTATATTGCATATAATTCATCGGAGTGGTTTGAAAAATTAAAAGAATTTGGTTTAGTGGACATAAAATTACTTTGTCCAATTTCTGTAAAAGATAGAAGTATTTTAGGTTTTTCTAATACTACGCAAAGTTCAATTCTTTGTTTTTTTGAAAATGGGAAGGTAACGTATTTTATACCGAATTGGGAATTTGATAATAAACATCAACAATGGAATATTATGTATAAGGAGTACGAGTGGACTAATCCACCAGAAGGTAAACCCCGTTATGAGGATAACAGTGATTCTTTTAGAAAGGTGTTACTTCAGATTAAAGATTTGGCTGTAAAAATAGATTGTGAAAATTTTGCTAATATTTTTGAATTTGCAATACAAAGTTTGGATGGGAAAAATGAAGGAATAGATAAGGAGTATGGTTTGGAATTACCCCAAATCCCATCACAAAATCTAAAACTTTTTGAAGCTGCGAGTCGAGCAGATGTTTTTGGTGCTATGGGATCTTGGAATGACAGTCCACCATATATGGCTCAGGATAAAGGGCTAGGGGAAGAATATGATATTTTATCTGATGAACTATTAAAAAATATTCGCTTAGCAATTTTATATTCTATTAATGAATGGTAATTATGTTTTGAAAATGTAATTAATCGTTAAATAGTCTAGTAGTTATGGAGGGTAGATAAGATGAATTTACTGGAGAATATTAGAGCAAATAAAGAATTAAACGAACGGCTTATGAGGGAATGCGATATTTATTTTTATAAGGAAGAACAAGAGATTGAGTTTTCAGGTAATAATGAAGATTATTCTATTGGGTGCATGGCATTTGCTCAAGATGGAACTGGAAGTGAATATGTTTTTCTTGAAGATGGTAGTATGGGTTTTATAAGCAGTGAGGGTGAAGTAGGAAGAGTAGCAGAGAGTTTAGAGGATTTATTAACTTTTTTAATACATACAGAGTTTATTTCTGATTTTAGTTGTAAACATATTTACAAAAAAGAATTGTTATTAGAAGCTTATTGCAATGGCTATCTTTCAAGAGTTCGTACGAGTTATAAAGATAAAAACGAGGATTGGGATAAAATCCGTGGAGATATTGCAAATAAATTAGGACTTTCTTTTGAGCCAGATAAGTTGAATAGGTTAGCAATGGCATTTTATAAATCTGCAAGTAGAGAACCAATTTTTTCTTGCAAATATGCAGATGACGAGGATGAATATATTTGTGATTCTATACTTTCAGATATGGTAGGTATATGGGAATTGCAGCTTTTAGGTATGAATAAAGAAGAGTTTGAGCATTTTTAAAACATAAGAATATAGTATTATAAATAAAATAAAAAACATTCTTTCTTTATAAAAGGGAAAGAGTGTTTTTTGCTTAGTCTTTTATGTCAAACTCGAGTTGTTTTTCATGTGTTGATAGTATCTTAAATTGTCCGTTAGTCAGATTTGCAATCCAACTTTGGAAAGAGTCATAGTCTTCTTCCATAACATAAATAGTATAAATTATTTTGTCGGTATATTCTAAATTGTTTACGATGAAATTTGTTTTTTCTATTTCATACTCTATTTTTCCGTTAAGGCTATAGTCTAATTCCAATCTTATTTCAAGAGCGTCCTTGCGTTCGACTAAGGTTGCATTTTTTAAGGCATTGATTACGCCGCCACCGTAGGCACGAACTAATCCTCCTGTTCCAAGCTTAGTACCACCAAAATATCTAATAACAGTTGCACAAACATTTTTTATCTCATTTTTAACAAGAACATCAAGCATGGGAGCTCCTGCAGTCCCGCTAGGTTCGCCGTCATCGTTAGCACGTGTTATTTCATTATTATCACCAACAACATAACAAGAGCAAACATGAGTAGCATCATAATGTTTCTTTTTCATTTTTTGTACAAATTCTCTAGCTTCTTCTTCACTAGTTACTCTGACAAGATGTGTTATAAAAGTAGATTTCTTTTCAACAAATTCATCATAACTATCTTCTTTTATAGTGATAAGTTTTTTCATTATAAAACCTCCTTGGATTTTATTTTCAGTTATAATTATTATATATGATTTATAAAAAGTCAATAAATTACTAAAACTCAGAGAAAAGTTTATTTCTCTGAGTTAAGTTATATTATTGTTTGTTATTTGAAGAATTATCCGTTGGACGATTTTCATTACTTACTGTGATGTCATTTTTCAAATCTTCTTTTGTTAACTGTTCAGGTAAGTTAACTAATAAGTCTGCGGGTTCCATGGCAGCGAGATTAACAGCTGGGAATCTTGTTGCAGGTAGAAGATTATTTATTCTATATGTTTTCAATCCTATATTAATATGTCCTTGATAGTAAATATTAAGTAAATCTGTCGCCTTAGGTAATTCTAAGTCTAGGTTACTTCTTAATGCAGAAGATACATACAGAAGTGATAATGGTTTAGGATAGTAGTAGTAAACACCACCATACATAACATCATATCCATTAATTCGATGTGATACTATTTCAATATCATCGTTAATAAACATTTTTATTGCGGTAGAGATTTGTGTAGTAGTAAGATTATGTTCTACATTATCTCCAGCAATATTTATAACATCATTGATTTTTGATAAGGCGTTTAAACTTTTAGCTTTATCGATAAGAGCATGAATAACTTGTAGTTGACGTTGACCACGTTCTATATCGCTATCGTAATATCTACTACGAGCAAAGGCTAAAGCTTGCTCCCCATTTAATGTATGCCAACCTTTAGTAAGTTTTACAGTATGCATCTCACCGTTGGCATTTTGTTCATTCATATCAAAAGGAACATAAAGGTCAATACCACCAAAAGCATCAACAGTTTGTTCAAATGCTTTAAAGTTTATTAATACATAGAAGTTAATCGGCGTATTAAGTAGATTTTCTACAGCATTAACAGTACCTTTTACGTCATTATAAGAATGAGCGTGGGTAATCTTATCGTAGAAATAAGCATTATTTTTGTTATCATCAGCTTTTTCACGCATAAGTGTAAGTGAATCACGAGGGATACTAACCATATCCATACGTTTCTTATCTTTATTAATAGTCGCAAGAATAATCGAGTCTGTTCGACTATCTTGACGCGTTTGGCCTTCAGCTTTACGTTGATCATTTTCGTCAATTCCCAGAATTAAGATAGAGAATTTTTTGAAATTAGGATCTACTTCTTTAAGGAAATTAGTTTCTTTGTATCCTTTTTTAGCAGAAGATGAAAAATTATATATTGTATATCCTGCAAAAGCAACAGTCCCAAAAAGCACAAGACCTAAAATTGATAGCAGAATAGTTTTAAATTTACTTCTATTTTTTTTATTATTATTGTTATTTCGTTGAGAGCGACCGCTATGAGGATGTCTAGAGCGGCTTACTCTATTTCTTCTTGACATTCTTTCGTCCATAATATTTTAAACCTCGTTTGTAAAAACATTTAACTTTTCCATTATACTATATATTTTTCTTTTATGCTAGAAAAAACATTAATAATAAAATGAAATTTAATGGAAATTAGAGGAGAATAAAGAAAAATTTTTGAAATTTTCATACATATATATTAAAATATAATTAATAGCTTTTAAAAATAGGAGTATATTATGCCAGAATTGCCAGAGGTTGAAAATATAAAATTAGGGCTTGTAGACCAAGTTTTAAACAAAAAAATAGTAGGAGTAAGTTACTCAGAAATAGTAAAATTAGGCCATAGTCAAAATAAAATGACTATAGTAAAGCAAGAGTTAGACTATTTTGCTAATAATGTTATAAATAAGAATATAGAAGGATTAACTCGTAGAGGAAAATACCTATATTTCACGTTAAGCAATGGTTATATCATTGCGCATTTCGGTATGACTGGGGCATTTTTTGTTGTAAAAGATATTGCAGAAATCACGAATAAAAATTACTATAATCATCGTCATATTATTTTTGAGTTAGATACTAAAGAAAAGTTGGTTTACAGTGATATACGCCGTTTTGGAGAATTGCGATATACAGATGAAATAAATCTGTTTAAACCATTTATTGATTTAGCACCAGAACCTTTCTCGCAGACCGCAAAGAGTTATTTCTTAGAAAAATTAAAATTACCTAAGTATAAAGATCAACCTATAAAGGCATTGTTACTAGAAGGAAATGTATTTTGTGGTTGTGGAAATATTTATGATTGTGAAGTTTTATATCGTCAAAAGATTCATCCGCTAACTAAGGCTTCTGAGCTTACGAAAAAACAAAAAGAAAACCTTTTTGATGAACTGGTGAATATATTAACTTTTGCGATAGAGCAAGGAGGCTCTACTATTTCAGACTTTGTTCATTCTGATGGCGGTGAAGGAAATATGCAAAACTTTCATCAAATTTATGGTAAAAAAACTTGTCCTTTAGGGCACAAGACGGATAACGTTGTTATAAAAACACGTGCTAGTCATTTCTGTCCGATTTGTCAAAAGAGAAAATAAGATAAGAAGGGGGATTATATGGAAAATACAATTGAATTTTTAAAAAAGTATATTAGTATAATTATAGGATCGTTAATTTTTGCTGCGGGATTAGAATTTTTTCTAATTCCAAATAATATTCTTGATGGTGGGGTAATCGGTATTTCTATTATAGCTCGCCATTATTTAGGATTACCGTTAGGGATATTTATCTTTATTCTAAATATTCCATTTTTATATTTAGGATATAAGCAAATAGGTAGGGGATTTGCTGTTGCTTCTATATTTGGTATTTTGGTATTATCTTTTGCTACAGTATGGCTTCACAATAGTTCACCGCTTGTTACAGATCCGTTTTTAGCGTGTATTTTCGGTGGGATTATTTTAGGAGTTGGAGTAGGACTTGTTATAAGAAATGGTGGAACACTTGATGGAAGTGAAGCTTTTTCTATTTACGCAACGAAAAAACTACCAATCTCAGTAGGTGAGATGGTTCTTGGTATAAATGTTGTAATTTTTATCGTATCTGGATTTATCTTCACATGGGAAGCAGCGCTTTATTCTATGATAAGTTATTTTATCGCTTCTAAAGTAATGGATATCGTTATTGAAGGACTTAATGATTCTAAATCTGTTATGATTATTTCAAGTAATTATCAAATAATAAGTCAAGAAATTCAGGACAGATTGGGAAGAGGGGTAACACTTCTTCATGGAGAAGGGGGTTATTCAGGACACGAAACTAAAATAGTTTTCTGTGTTATTACGCGTATAGAAGAATCAAAATTAAAGAAAATAGTATTCAAAAATGATAGAAGTGCCTTTTTATCAATTGGAACAGTTAGTGAAGTTAGTGGTGGGAACTTTAAGAAGAAAGATATTCACTAAAAAAATATCCTCACAGAATTATTCTGCGAGGTCTTTTTTTATGGTATTTTAATATAAAAGGGAGAAAAAGTTATGGAAGAGTTATACAATTATTTAAGCAAAGTAGATAAGGTTTATTTAGTAGAGAGAAGGAAAAAGTTTCGATAGTGTCATATACTATTAGAGATAATAATGTTTTTGTTTATATTTGGAAAATACAGGAAAGATATAACACATACTTGTTATTCGGCTAAGTTTGAAGATTTTTGGGAAATAATAGTTTGTAAAGAAGGTAAGGCGATAGAATTAATAAAACTTAAAGACAAATTTGAGCTGAGAAATAAATTTGTGTGTGATGAACATCAATATAGTCTTTACCAAGAAATCATCTACAATTTACTAGATTATTTAATACATTCATGCTAGTATAAGCAAAAATTTTTTAAATATGTTATAATAGACTGATGAATTTTTTTAAAAGGATACAAAAATGAAGATTAAAGAAATAATCGTCGTGGAAGGACGCGATGATACGAATAGGGTTAAAGAAGCCGTTGATTGTGATACATTTGAAACTAATGGTTCTGCTTTAACAAAGAAAAAAATTGAAAGATTAATTTATTTAGAAAAGACACGAGGGATAATTGTTTTAACAGATCCTGATTATGCTGGGAAAAGAATAAGAAATATTATTGAAAAAAATATCCCAACTGCCAAACATGCTTATATTTCTAATAAAAAAGCTGTTGATAGTAAAGGGAAAATCGGGATTGAAGCAGCTAGTAAAGAAGACATTATTAAAGCATTAGAAAATTATTATACTCCAATGATAGAGGTTAAAAATGATATAACCAATGATTTATTGTTAGAACTAGGTTTAGTTGGGGGCAATACATCAAAAATTTTAAGAGAAGAGCTTTGTGAAAGATTAAATATAGGCTATACTAATGCTAAACAGTTGCTAAATAAATTGAATATGTACAATATAAGTCGTGAACGCTTATTAGATGAAATGAATAAAATAAATAAAGGACATAAGAGATGATAGGAACACCTAAAAAAACTTTTGAAATACTAAAAAAACATGGATTTACTTTTAAGAAAAGTTTAGGACAAAACTTTTTAATAGATGCAAATATTTTGAATAGAATAGTAGATGGAGCTGGCATAAATGAAACAGTTGGTGTTATAGAAATTGGACCAGGTATTGGTTCTCTGACAGAAGCTATAGCTAAAAAGGCTAAGGAAGTTATTTCGTTTGAAATAGACGGCAGATTGTTACCAATTTTATCAGAAACACTAGCGGACTATAATAATGTTGAAATTATTAATAACGATATATTAAAGGTTGATGTAGATAATATTATTGCTGAAAAAATGAGTGATTGCGACAAAGTTATGGTAGTTGCCAACTTACCATATTATATTACGACACCGATACTTACACATTTGATAGAAAATACAGAAAAAATTGATGGTTATGTTGTAATGATGCAACGAGAAGTAGCTAATAGGTTAAATGCAAAAGTAGGAACAAAAGACTACAATTCATTGACTATTTTATTAAATTATTATACGGATGTAGAATATTTATTTACTGTACCAAAAAAAGTTTTTGTACCAGCACCGAATGTAGAGAGTGCGGTTGTAAAAATCATGACGAAGGAGAAAAAAGAATTTGAAGTAGATCAAAAATTCTTTAAATTTGTTCGATTATGTTTTGTTCAAAGAAGAAAAACTTTACTTAATAATCTTATCTCAAGCTATGGAAAAGATAAAAAGCAAGATCTTCAAGCATCGTGTTTTGATAGTGAAATAGAAGCAACACGTAGAAGTGAAACTTTAACATTAACAGAGTTTTATAATTTGTATAATAATCTAAAGAATAATAATTTAATTTAGTAAAAGGGGAAAATCATGGAAGAATTAAAAAGAATAATAACAGAATTCAGAGCTAAACGTGATTGGGGAGAGTACGATACTTTGGAAAGATTTTCTAAAAGCATCTCAATAGAAGCGGCAGAACTATTAGAACATTTTCAATGGGATGAAAGTGGAGATAATATGCAGGAGATAAAAGATGAGCTTGCAGATGTACTGATTTATTCATTAGCAATGTGTTATCATATTGGCGAAGATCCTAAAGAAATAATAAAAGAAAAGCTAAAAGATGTTGCTCGTCGTTATCCAGAAAAAAGATAATATAAAAAGGAAATCTTATTTGTTAAGATTTCCTTTTTATAATTTTGTTAAACTAAACTCTGTTTTGCCTTGTCAGCCATCTTCGTCAGCATTCTGTCAAAAAAGAGCGGATGTCTGTAGCTAAAGCGCAGAGATAGCGCAGTGGAGAATGAAGGATAGATAATGAATTTTTTACCATATGTGCTTTGCAAAGCCTTTTCCAACTTCACGTGGATTAGCCTTAAACTCCTTTGGAATCATCAGTCCGGAAGCGGATGTAGTGTTTGTCAGTGGAGGATGAAATAAATGAACGGAAATACCGTATTGCCGATTTTCTATTTCCAGACATTTAGCCAATAATTCAATAGCGCTTTTGGATGATGCATAAGGAGAAATGTTCTTAAATCCGGTCACGCCAACAGCAGAACTGGTGAAAATCAGTCTACCTTTCCTTGCCTCACGCATATGTGGAAACACTGTTTTTGCAAGCCTTAACGCTCAACAAAAGTTCACATTCATCACCTGACGATATATCTCCAAATCTATGTCTGGCTCACTGGCAAATGTGCAGAAGCAGGCGTTATGGATTGCGATATCAATTGAACCAAAGCAGTTAAAAGTTTTCTTAACCCCTTCCTGTACGGAATGGCTATCTACTGCATCAACTCTGGTAGAAAGGAGATTGTTCCCGAACTTTGATTGTAATTCCGCGATATGGTCGGTCTGGATATCTAGAACAGCGACTCTGTTTCCACTTTCTAGCAGGCTTTCAGCCAAATAATAACTGTAGCACCTATGATAAGAATATTAGACATTATTTCTCCTCCAGAGATCCAAGATTGGATGTAATATATGAATTCGCTTCTTCGCGAAATGCCTTTTTCTTCTGGGCAGTTAACTCCCCATTAAGAAGATACCTAAAGATAAGCATTGTGATATAAGCGTAAAAGTTTTTTCCTATTTGCTCAGCTGTTTTCGAGCTCATAATCCCAAGTTGCGAAAGGGCTTTAAACATAGATATCTCGATTCTATAAGGTTCTTCAAATAACCACCTGTTGTATGTGTTTCTGTCGAATCTCTTTGTTATGTAATTGCTCAATTAGCATCAATCGCATCATTTTGTTGCAGAAAGGGTCCATCAAATAACAATCGAAGAAATAGGTATCAATCCATTCAAAGGGTGATCTTTGACTGTTATTCCATGCATCAGGTGAATGCAATAAATCCAACAGAAAATTGATATGTTTCTCAAATTGTATAAAAAGAGAATCCAAGATATCTTGCTTATTTTTAAAATGATAATAAACAGTGCTTTCTTTAGTCCCAACAGTTCCGCAGATGTCACGAATAGAAACCGGATTATATCAATGCTCCGAGAACATTAAAAGTGCTGTCTCCTGAATTTTATTTTTTGTGTTCAAGATTGTCTTCCTCCTTCACCTGTCCAACGTCCATTAGATATTTTCTCTAACAATCGTTAGATTGTCAAGCGAATACAGTATGAAACCAAAACATAGTGAAACACTGTGGTCACAGCAAAAAAGGAGAGAAAAAATATGAAAAGCTAAAGAGTTTAAGAAGAGACTATGAAAAAGCATAAATTATCAAGTTTAAAATCGATTGACAATTTGTCAGTTTAGATGTATTATATAAATAATAGGAGGTATAAAATGAGAGATGTGAAAGAACCTGAAATACGACGTGCAGAGATTATGGATGCTGCAATGATACTTTTTATGGAGAAGGGATATACTAATACAACAACTCAGGATATAGTTGATAAAGTAAATATATCAAGAGGGTTGTTATATTATCACTTTAAGAATAAAGAGGATATCTTATATTGTCTTATAGAACAATATTCAGATAGACTACTGAAAGATATTTATATTATTGCTTATGATGAAGATAAAACTGCGATAGAAAAAATCAGATCATTTATAGATGTCACAATTATATCTTCGGAAAATATTTCAGCAGAGGGTACAGTGCTACAAAGAACAGTTGACCTTAAAGAAAATCAATATATGATAGATAAGTTATCCCATAAACTTGTTGAGAAACTGACAATATATTTTGAAAAGATTATAAATCAAGGAATAACGGAAAAAGTATTTTCTGTAAAATACCCATTAGAAACAGCAGAGTTTCTTATGACAGCTTACGTTTTTGCTTCAAATAACATAAGTATAAGATATCTAAAGAAAGAACCTGTTAATAACTACTTAAATGCGTTTAAGGTAATGCTTGAACAAAACTTAAATACAAAAAAGCTCTTTAGTAATTAAAAAAGAATAGAATTTTTGCAAAGAGAATAATATGCCGATAGCTACTGCTAAACAAGTTATCGGTTTTATTTTAAAGAATAACTGACAAATTGTCAATGGAGGTAGAAATTATGTTAGAGATAAAGAATTTTAGTAAATTCTATGGGAACAAAAAGGTTGTTGAAAACTTATCAATTTCAGTACAGTCAGGAGATATTTATGGATTTATTGGTGCAAATGGAGCTGGAAAAACCACAACGATAAAAGCAATAGTTGGGATTCATGATTTTGAGAATGGAAGTATAACGATTGATGGGCATTCTATTAAAGAGGAGCCTATTATTTGTAAAAAAATGATGGCATACATTCCGGATAATCCGGATTTATATGAACACCTGACGGGATTTCAGTACATCAATTTTATTGCAGATTTATTTGAAATTTCTACTGAAATACGCA
>ERZ773055.174-NODE-174-length-44520-cov-6.044035_pt1 | contig 44520 bp, 43 predicted proteins | sample MGYA00580515_ERZ773055 | MGnify/ENA primary metagenome ERZ773055 (study PRJEB29015, sample SAMEA2737993) | human oral metagenome | biome: human oral; feature: human-associated habitat; material: dental | place: China | collected 2064 ...
GATTTTCTTTCTGTTACTCAACTCTTATCCCCCCTTCTAAAGGATTGGAACCATGCGGCATACCACTGTGACACTTCGTACAATTTGCATTTCCGTCCTTGCCCCTGTCCAGACATACCGCCCCCATGGTCGATGTATGGCAGCGCAGACAGTTGGCATTCACGATATCCCGCCCGTGATCGGAGATCTTGATGTGTACGGGATAGTCATTGAGCACCTGATGGAGCGTGTCGTGCATACCTGTTTTGCCCTTTTCAAAATAGTAAACGGCAATATTGTCGTGCGGCAGATGGCACTCCACGCAGGCGATGTCCGCATGTGAGGACATCGCGTGTGTCTTTGCCTCATGCTGCATGGCATGGCACATACCGCAGAACTTCGGCGATGCCGATGCCTTGTCCATGAGCATACCGCCGCCGACGGCAAACAGTCCCACGAAAAACGCACCGATGATACAGCGCAGCGTATGCTCCTTTGCATACTGCTTCAAATTCATGTGTCCTTCCTCCCTTCTATAATTTCTGCAAACCTAGACTTCCGAGCCACCTCCTTTGCCCCGATTTTCCGCCTGTGCTGCTGCCAAGAGGCCGCCGACAGTAACGAGAACACAGGCAAGCCAAAGGATGGAGATGCCGGGCTTTGTACTGACCGAGGCAGGAACAGGAAGCGACGCTTCCTCTGCCTCGGAGGGCAGGATCTCTATCCTGATGTCACGTTCATCTGCCGATACACCCGTGAGGCGAATACGGAACTTGCCGTTCATCACCTCGATCGGCTGGGATGTCCCGCCCGTCTCCGTCGCAAGGATCGCGGGGGCTGCATCGTCGACCTCCTCGCCGTCCGTCAGCGCAATCTGCGCCGTGACGAGAGTCTTGCCGCTGCCCTGCGGCTCGAACGCGAGGGATTCGTAACGATAGGCATAGTCGTTTATCCCCATAACGGTCTTGCCGCGATGAAGGATCAGCTCGGCGCGCCCCCCTGAGGTCGGTGACGGCGCGATATAGAGATCTCCTACAATGCTTCTCGCAATCGCAGGCTCGCGCGCCGCATCCTCGCCGTTCGCACGGAGCTTTGTCACTGCCTCGTACAGGACACCATCCACTTCATAACGGTAGGATTTCTCATTGCCGCTCTCGGCAAACATCTGCCCGCGATAGATGATCGTGTGTCCGTAGACCTCCTGTGGCTCATTAGGGATGAGGATGACTGTCGTTGTCTGACTGCCCGTCCCCGAGAGGATAAAGGCAAGGAATGCAAGACCTGCGCCGACGTGAGCAACCATCCCGCCCAATCCGATCTGTTGACGGCGAAATGCCTCAATAGCAGCAGCCACGGCGAGCACGGCAAATGTAGAGAGCAGAACCGACAGAATATCCGTTGCTCCGACCAGCCCTGCAAGAATCCCACCGCCGACCGAGATTACGAAGATCCACACAGGCCGTGCGATGCGTCCACTGCCGTAGGGAAGAAGTACACCGAGTGCCATGAGGAGAACAAGCGGAACCGCAATTGGAAGCGAGGTACGCACATAGTAGTTCGTATCAACCGCCGCGCTCTCCCCCAGCAGCCCCGAAATGAGGGGCATGGACATTCCAAAGAATACAATAGCGGCAATGAATACAATGAGGAGCATCCCGAGCAGAACGAAGAAGTCTCGACTGCGGTGCTGCTCATAGACCGCCCCCTTCGGCAGCCGCTCAATCCGAACAGTCAGAATGCCGAGACCGAAGAGCAGCACAACTGCATTTGCAAGGGCGATGTAGAGTCCGATCTCCGATCCCGCGAAGGAGTGAACGGAGAAATCGCCAAGAATGCCGCTGCGCGTGAGGAATGTCCCGTAAAGGACAAATGCATAGGAGAAAATGGCGGCAAGATGCACGAGATAAAAGGCGCCGCACCGCTCGCGTGCAACCGAGATTAGATGAAGGAGCACGCATGCGAGAAGCCACGGCACAAGCGAGGAGTTCTCCACAGGGTCCCAGCCCCAGTAACCGCCCCAACCGAGCACCTTGTATGCCCAGTAGCCGCCGATGAAGATGCCCGCACCAAGAAATGCCCACGCGATGAGCGTCCACCGCCGCATGGGAATGAGGAAGTCCCCGTCCATCGGATTTTTTATCATGCTCTCAATGGAGTAGACAAAGGGGACGGCGATCAGCGCATAGCCGGCGAAGATGATCGGCGGATGCACTGCCATCCACGGGTCCTGGAGAAGCGGATTCATCCCGTGTCCATCGAATACAATCACATCGGCAGGAACGAAGGGACTCTTGATCAGAACGAGAACGGTCAACATCGCCGTAAGCAGATGATAGATACTTCGCCCCGCCGCTGTCATGCGCCCACTGCGCACGAGCAGAATCCCGACGCAAGCATGGATCGCGAGCCAGAGAAGGAACGATCCCTGCTGTCCCGCCCAAAATGCAGAAAATTTATAGAGTAGAGGCAAGTCGATGGACGAGTAGCTGATGACATAGGCAACACTGAAGTCGTCTCCGAGAATGGCGACAAATAGTGTTGCTGCCGCACCGATCGCAGCAATTCCAGCAAGATATGCAGCAACAGCGGCCTGGCGCGTCTTGCCCTGCGTATCGCAAAATGCGGCAGCAAGAGCAAAGAGCAGCGTGCTGACTAAGAGCACCGTTCCGATCATACGTGCACCTTTCCTTTTTCCGCCTCGTATTTCGACGGGCACTTGATCAGCAGTTTATCCGCAGCAAAAGAATCCCCGGTGTATTTCCCAATAGCGACAATGTGGTACGCCTCATCAAAATTATCCGGCTTTATCCCCTTGTAGCGTACAAGCATCTTCTCACCTGTCTCCTCATCCACAATGGAGAATACAAATGTCTCGTTCTCCATATGCGGTGCAACGGAGGTGTCGGGCAGACCCTTGACCTGCACATTGCGCTGCGACGCCCGTGCCTCGGCAACGCCGACATAGGGCGTCACCGCGTCCGCAAAGAAGTATCCGGCATATCCGATAAAGGCAAGAATAAGTGCAGCAAAGAAATATTTACGCATGACGATCCCCCCGTTTCATCAGCCAAACATAGATCAGTGTAACATCAAGCAGGGACAAAAGGAGCGTCCCGAGCATTACGGCATCCATATCCAAACGTCCTGCCTCATTAATGACAGGCGACGGATGCAGTGAGAAGAACATCCGCGGCAGGATAAAGACAAGGAACGGAACCGCGATAAAGGAAAAGAGTGCGTAAACCGCCGAAGAGGAAGCGCGTGCACGCTCATCCCGTATCGTCATGCGTAGCGTCACATATGCCCCGTAGATGAGGAGCAGAACGAAGATCGTCGTCTGCCGCGGATCCCAGTTCCAGTATGCCCCCCATGTAAGCTTCGAGAACACTGCCCCGCTCCCCGTGGCAAGGAGGGTAAAGACGAGGCCAAGCACCGCCGAGCGTGCACTCTTGTCGTCGAAGCGAAGTTCGCGCGTCTTCAGATAGCGCATCCCCCAGTAGGCAGCACAGAAGAATGCAATCACCGAAACCCAGGCACATGGAATGTGGAAGAATGCGATGCGCACATAGTTCCCCAGCCCTTCTGCGGGGGGGACTAAGAAAAAGACAGCATACAGAACCGCCAGTGTCAAAACACCGATCGTGCCTGCAAGCATTTTTCCTCCAAATCTAACTCTCAATCCAGAGAGAATCAAACAACATCGACGCACCTACCGTGAGCGCCATATCATAGATCAGCATGCCGCCGAGGAGCACAGGCTCCCCTTCCCCTGCAGTCAGTGCAATCGCGGGCAGGAGAATCGGCAGCATAGACGGGAGCAGCAGGACAGGTATAAGTCCCCCGCGCACGCTCGCATTTGCAGCAACCGCCGCGAGCAAGGTGTCCGCCGCTGCCATGCCCCAAAGGCCTAAAAAGAGGACTGCTCCGAGCATCGCATCGAGGACAAAAGGCGCATCCATCAGAATGAGGATGAGCGGCAGGACAATTACGGTGAGGACAAGCAGCGTAACAAAATGCGCCGCCATCTTGCCAAAGAGCACTGCCTGCGCGGGAACATAAATCTGAAGAAAGAGCAGTGTGCCCGCCGCCGCCTCCTCTGCAAAAAGGCGCTCTCCCTGCAGTGTCGCCGCAAAGAATAGGATCATCCAGAACAGTGCCGCCACAAGCCGCACCTCTGCCGCACCGCCTGCAAGCGACATGCTGATGAATGCAATCACCGTCAGGGCGAACATCCCCATCGTGACATACCCAGCATAGTGGCGAATGCCGTCGAGGAGCTCCTTATAGGCAACCTGACGCGCCGCATGAAAGATCAATGCATGCATCTGCCGCCTCTCTTTCCTCCCGATCATTCGTCGCCCACAGAACGAGACGCCCGCGATCTGCCGCAGCACGCGCTTCCGATGCGAGCAATGTACGCCCTGCGGCATCAAGTGCAAGCCCCGGCTCATCAAGCAGCCAGACCTCGGCGTCGACACCGAGGAGCACGGCGAGACGTACACGCTGGCGCATCCCGGTTGAGAGCTGCCCCGTCCTGCGCGGCAACACCTCTGCTGAAAGTCCCATACGGTCAAGAAGCTTCCTCAGGTCTTTTTCCTCGCAGTCCATGCCGCGCACAGAGAGGAGAAACTCGAGATTCTCACGCACCGTGAGACGCGTATAGAGCTCCATCTCCGGTGTTGCCATCGAGATCAGGCTGCGGTAGTCTGCGCCCCCGATCGCCGCACCGTCTCGGAATACACCAATCGTTCCGGAGGTCGGAAGCATCAGCCGTCCTGCGAGGCGCAGGAGAGTCGACTTCCCGCTCCCGTTCGCCCCCGCGATCGCAGTCACTCTGCCGGCATGAAATGAGCATGTCACCTGATGCAGCACTTCGCGCCCCTCAAATTCCTGGCTGACACCGTCAAAGCGAATCTCAAGCATAAGCTATCCTTTCCATAATTTTAATTTATTTTATCACAAAACTGAAAGAAAAATGAAATACATCTTTCCCATTATATCTTTTTATAGATGTAAGCTATTTCAAAAATGAATTCAGTTCACTCCTTTGGATGATCGGAGAAAAAGCGGTCAGATCTCCGATTGGATTTCTGACCGCTTTTCTCTTCTTCATTATATATTAAATTCATCACAAAGCTGCGATTTTATATATTCTCGTGTGACTGTCACTACGGGGTTAGGAGCCAGAACCGCCAAAGACCGCAGACATCGGAATCGTACTGAGTTTCGCATCGATTTCAGCGATTTCCTCATTTGAAAGGAAGATGTCTCCAGCACCCGCATTCTCCACAAGGCGTGCATGTTTTCGGGTACCGGGAATCGGCGCTATGTACGGCTTCTTGCAAAGCATCCATGCGAGCGCGATCTGTCCGCTCGTCGCACTCTTCTCCTCTGCAAGATTCTGAAGGAGCGCGAGGAGCTTCCTGTTCTCGTCCATCGCCTCCGTAGTGAACTGCGGCATATTCGCGCGCATATCCCCTTCTCTGAACATACTGTCCTTACGATATGCTCCTGTGAGGATGCCGTTGGCAAATGGAGAAAATGCGACAAAGCCGATGTTCAGCTCTTCAAGCACGGGAAACAGATCTTCATGCGCACGCGCCATCATGGAGTAACGGTTCTGTACCGCCGTAAGCGGGCAGACGGCATGTGCGCGGCGAATATCCTCCTCCGTTGCCTCGGAGATCCCCCAATGACGAATCTTTCCTTCCTTTTTGAGATCTCCCATCACCCCCGCAACCTCCTCGACGGGAATCTTCGGATCGACACGGTGTTGATAGTAGAGATCGATATAGTCCGTCCCGAGTCTTTGGAGTGATCCGTCCACGGACATACGAATGGTCTCCGGACGGGCATCCGGAACAATAGGGCTTTTCCCCTGCTTTAACAGGCTCATGTCAAAGTGCACGCCAAACTTCGTTGCAAGTACAACCTTATCCCGATACGGTGCAAGCGCTGTGCCGACTAACCGCTCGTTGTCATGCGGATCATCGGGCGTACCGTATACCTCTGCCGTATCAAAATGCGTGATCCCCATATCTATGGCAGCGGCAATCAGCTCGCGCATCTCCTTCTTTTCGGCGGGCGCACCATAGCTCTGACTCATCCCCATACAGCCAAGCCCGACGGATGAGACCGTCAGATTGCCAAGGTTTCGGTAGTTCATAATACCCCCCCTTTCTTTTTTTCCATCATACGACGATCGCTTCTCCGCGGTCAAGGAAATATCTTCTGCATACGAAGTGAGCAGAAGATATTTCTTCGCAATAAAAACTGCTGCACAAGATACCCTATGCAGCAGCCGATGATAAATATCAAGTTATGATTTTCCGTACTGTTTTTCGATCTCTTCACGTAATGCGCGAATAGCGGGATCATCTAAGTAGTTATGGATTGTTATAATGCGCTTATTCTGCACAGACATGCGTACGCGTTCCGCGAGATTTTCATGAACGATAACGACATCTGCCTCGGGTGGAATCTTCTCTATCGCGAAATGCTCGACGTGAATATCAACCCCGGCTTTTGAAAGCGCCCTGCGCATTGTGCTCGCGCCCATTGCACTGCTTCCCATACCAGCATCGCAGGCAAATGCGATAAACGAATATTTTGTGCCTCCTGCGGAGGAACCCCCTACGGCCTTTTGCAGGAAATCCATACCATCCGCTTTCATTTGCGCCGACTGCGCGGCCGAGGCGGCAAGGGCATCCCCGTCCTCTTGATTGGACAACTTCAGAATCGCGCTGGTGATCAGGAAGCTGACGAACGCAGCAACGGCGACCCCCGCAATGACACCGACAAAATTTCCTTTCGGAGTCAGTGCAAGGTAGGCGAAGATAGAACCGGGAGAAGGCCCGGCCACCAGTCCGGCATCAAAGAACTGGAATGTCATGATGCCGCAGGCAGCACCGCCGATCATTGCCAGAATCGTGATCGGCTTCATCAGGACGTAAGGGAAGTACATCTCGTGAATACCGCCGAAGAAGTGTATGATAATAGCCCCAGGAGCCGTGCTCTTGGACGCTCCCTTTCCAAAAACAGAGTACGCAAGAAGCAGCCCAAGACCAGCGCCCGGATTCGAAGCCAGCATAAAGTAAATGGACTTCCCGCTCTCTGCCGCATGCTGCATGCCGAGCGGATAATAAACGCCCTGGTCGATGACATTGTTCAAGAACAGCACCTTTGCCGGCTCATTGACGAGAGACAGCAGAGGGAGAATCCCCGTGCTGACCAGCATCTGAATCGCAGCGCTGATGAGCGCGTTTGCTTCCTGCACCGCCGGACCGATCACGGCATTGGACAGGAGGCATAGGGTAAAGCCGACAATTCCCAAAGAAAAGTTATTAATCAGCATTTCAAAGCCGGTGGGAATGTGCTTCTCCAAAACACGATCTACGCGCTTGACGACCCATGCGCTCAAGGGCCCCATAATCATAGCGCCAAGGAACATCGGTATGTCTGCCCCGACAATCAGGCCAATCGTTCCGACGGTCCCCGCAATACCGCCGCGCACATCGTAGACGAGTTTTCCGCCGGCATATGCCAAAAGAAGCGGCAGGAGCATGCTGACCATCGGGCCGACAAGCCTTGCAAACTGCTCGTTCGGCATCCAGCCGGTCGGAATAAACAATGCAGTGATGAAGCCCCATGCGATGAATGCGCCCATATTAGGGATCACCATTGCTGTCAGAAAACCTCCTATGGCTTGAATTCTGGCGCGAAACTTAACGTCCATTGTCGTACCTCCTTTATTGCAGTGAGTTTATTCAAGATTCGCGTGGTATTGCCACAGTTCTTTCCCCTCCATATTGCGTCGCTCTGCCAAGATGCAGGCAACCGCGTCGCCCCAAAGGAAAAGAGCCTGTTCAAAGAGACTGGACATCGGCTGGTGCGAGGTGATTTCATCTTTAAGGTACAATTTCGTCTGTACGGGAATACGAACCATGAGATCGCTAATGGGCGCAAGCGGGCTGTTTGGATTCGAACCAATGTGGATGATCGTTCCGCCGAGTTCCTTCGCCTTCTGCGCGATGCCGACAGGAATAATTGAAGACCCGCTGCCGGAGCCGACGATAAGAACATCCCCCGGCGCCATTGCCGGCTCTGTAATATCTCCCACAATATGGATGTCAATACCAAAGTGACGCATACGCTTTGCAAAGGCCTCAAGCGAAAGCTTCACCCGACCGACACCGATGCAAAACACCTGATGCGCATGCGTAATGTGCTTGATGAATTCTTCCGTCTGCTTCGGATCGATACGGGAAAGTGCCGTTCGGCATTCTTCCAAGACAAGATCCGACGCTTCCGCATAGGTCATAAAATCATCTCCTCCTGCAGTCAATGGATGGATGAAAGCATTTCTCTTAGCGCGCTGCAATTCTCCGCATACGTATATCCGCTGCGAAATACGCTGCCGCTCCCCCCGACCAGGACATCCGCCCCCGCCTCTGTCAAAGCAGGGATAACATCAAACGAAACCCTGCCGTCGATCACAATACGTGCCCGGCTCTCGTGGGTATCCAGTTTCCGGCGGCAGTCGCGGATTTTCTGTGCCGCATAGGCTATACGCCCCTCTCCGACACTGCCCGCATACCCGGGATTGATAAGCATAAGCAAGACATAGTCAAGCTCCGGTGCAATATAGTCCAGCACAGCCAACGGGGTAGCGGGGTTCAGAGCGACGCCGGCTTTGATGCCTGCACCGTGAATGAGCTGCAGCATCTTTTCGATATGGCGTTCGGTTTCGACATGAAAGACAATGCTGTCCACGCCGATATCAATCAGCTCCCGAATAAAAAATTCATTCATAAGCGTCATGATATGAACGTCAAAGGTCAATGTCGTTCGCGAGCGAAGTTGGCGTACGACGTCCAGCCCCAACGGCATGCTCGGACTGAAATGAGGTTCAACAAAGTCGACATGCAATGTTGTAATACCTGCCTCCTCCAAAGAGCGAACCTCGTGCTCCAAATTGCACATGTCGGCGCAGATCAAAGACGGCGCAATCGTTATTTCTCTTCTTTTCAAGGTTTCACCTCCAATCTTTTGCAATATTTTCATTGCTTTTTCTTGTATTTACAGTCTATTCTATTTTTATATTTTTGTCAATTATAAAGTTGTTTGTTTATCATCTTTTACATTTTTTAAATTGCTATTGATTGTTTTAGAAAGCGATGGTATCCTATTGAAAAGTTTGCTACAATTAAGAAAAAAGAATGACAGGTGATATACTATGGCACGTTTTTTAACGGAAGAGCGCCGCAATAAAATTGCCGAAAGCATTATCGCGAACGGAAGCATCAAAGTAAACGACTTAATAGAACAGTTTTCCGTCTCGAAAGAAACGATACGCAAAGATCTGATCTATCTCGAACAGTCAGGCATCATCAAGAAAAGCCGCGGCGGCGCGCTCTCCGTATTGGAGCGCATGGAACGGCCTCTGAAAGACCGCGCCATGGAAGCGCCTCGACAAAAGCAGGCAATCGCAGAATACGCGGCAACCCTCATACGTGATGATGCCGTTATTTTCATCGACTCCGGCAGTACGAATCTATGTTTGGCAAAGCTGCTCTACCTCCGAAAGAATTTAACAATCTTTACAAATTCGCTCAGCGTTGCAAACATACTCGTGGAGAGTGAAAACCAAGTTTACATATGCGGCGGTCTCTTGAATGCGACAACCATGTCTCTGGTCGGATTCGGCGCAACAAGTTTTCTCGAAAAACTGCGCATGGATTTTGCCTTTCTCGGCTCGAGCGGATTTCACGGGCATCACGGGCCGACGTCAATCGATTTCACGGACGCCGAGGTCAAGAAAACCGTCACGCGCAACACACGCACAAATATTGTCCTCGCCCACAGCGCCAAGGTGCGTTCTACGGCGGTCATAGAATATGCTGACTGGAAGAATATCGACTGTCTGATCACGGATTCCGCGCTCCGTGAAAAAGAAGAGCAGGAACTTTCAAAGCTCGTCAAGATATATAAAGTCGAAGTACCATAAAATACCCCCATGGCTCAGATTTAAAGCTCTAAGCCATGGGGGCATTTTACTTTGGATTTACGATATTACTTTTTCAATACTGCATTCTTTTCAATAATGAGGTTGAAGAGATCTGAGCCTGCCGGAATCTCCGTGAAGTGCGTAAGGGCCTTCTCAAAACCGTGCTCCTTCACATAGTTCTGCACCTCGACCGCCTCGGGATCGTCGGCATAGTCGAAATGAAGCGCTGCGGCGATGACGGTCGCAAGCGCCTCCGGCCTCCTGCCGCGCTCGATGAGCTGCCGCGCCGGCGAGACAAGGCGGTCCTTTGCGCCGAGCTTTCGCTTCGGACCGCGTGCAACACGAGTGACGGCATCCGAGAGGTGTGGGTTCTTAAACCGCTCCTCTGCCGTGCGAATGTATGCCGCAAGCTTCTCGCGGTCAAAGCCGAACTTTTCGATGAGCAGTTCGCTGGTCTCTGCCCAAACACGGCGGACAAAGGAGACGATCTCCTCATCCTTCATCGCCGAAGCGATGTCCTCAATCCCCTTCAAATACGACATGTAGGCGATGGAGGCGTGTCCCGTATTGACGGAAAAGAGTTTGCGTTCGATATACGCCTCGAGGTTATCCACCCAAGTCAGGCCCTCGATCTGAGGCTCTGCACCGACCACACCCGTGCGGTCAACGTCCCACTCGGCAAACGGCTCAACCTTGACGAGCAGAGGATCCTCGTTGTGCTGAATCGGAACGATGCGGTCAACGGCAGCGTCCGGGAAGCCGATACAGTGTTCAGCTTTTTCCTTCAAATCATCGGCAAGATGCTCATAGACGAAGTTCCTCAGCACTGTTGAGCCGCCCACCATATTCTCACATGCGATGATGTTCAGCGGCGCATCATTCGTCTCAAGGCGGCGCGCCAGCCCCTTCGCGATATTCGGTGCGATGAACTTAAGAATGTTCGGCCCGATGGCAGTGGTGACAATATCCGCCGTAACGAATGCATCCAGCAGGTCCTCGAGATTTGTATTGCTGTTGATCGCCTTCACATGCTCCACATGGATGGTCTTCGGATCGTTCCCAACAACCTCGATGTCATAGGAGCGGCGCTTGTTGATCTCATCGACCAGCGACTCGGCGACATCTACAAAGGTGACCTCATAGCCCGAGCGAACAAGCAGCTCCCCGATAAAACCGCGGCCGATATTGCCTCCTCCGAAATGGATTGCCTGCTTCATCGAATTCTCCTTTCAGTTTTTAGTCTGCCTTCGCAAAGACTTCATAGAGTTCATCGGCACTCTTGGTCTTGAAGAGCTCCTCGAGTTGTTCGTCCGTATAGTCGCCGACCATGGTCGCGATGTTGGCGAGAATGGCGAGATGGTCGTTGCCGACGCCCGCGATGCCGATGACAAGATGTGCCGTCTCATCGCCGAATTTTACGCCCTCGGGATACTGTAGAACGACGATGCCGGTCTTTTTGATCGTGTCCTTGACGGCGTTCTCACCATGCGGAATTGCAATGCCCTTGCCGATGTAGGTCGAGAGATCCTGCTCACGGTTGAGCATCCCCTGAACATAGCCCTCATCGACATAGCCGCCTGCAACGAGGAGTTTTCCTGCAGTCGTGATTGCCTCCTCACGGCTGACTGCCGCAAGGCCAACCTTGACATTTTCTTTGAGCAGAACGCCGGCACCGATCTTCTCAGCAGTCTCGGCTTCCGCATCGGAGGCCGGAGCTCCGGCTTCGACCGCTGCCTCTTTCAGACGTGCCGTGACAATCTCATAGACATTGTTCTGCGTAAAGTCGCGCACCCAGATGTGTTCTGCCTGCGGCGAGTCTGCAAGGGCGCGCTCGGCAAGCTTTTCATGAGCGATGACCAGCTGCGCCTCGCTCGGAATCGCTCCGATCGCACAGTTCGTGACGGAGATGTCCGTATAGCCGTCCTTCTTGAGTTTCTTGCGCAGAGCCGCAGCGCCGAGTGCAGAGGAGCCCATGCCCGCATCGCAGGCGTAGACAATGGCCTTCAGGTCCTTGCCTGCAACTTTCTTCTCTGCGGGAAGCTCCTTGCCCCGATTCTTCATGTCACTCATGCTCTCGCGTGCCGACGCAAGCGAGTCATCATCGACATCCTTAGACATCTTAATGAATACCGATGCAACCGCGCAGGACACCGCCGTCGCGACAGCAAATGCCGAGAGATTCGCAAAGAGCGCCGATCCGCTCGGCGTCATGGCGATAATCGCAAAGATCGACCCCGGGGAGGACGGCGCAATGAGTCCGCCGCCGAGGAGACCGAGTGTAAAGACGCCGGACATACCGCCCGCAATCGCAGCAATGATGAGGATCGGCTTCATCAGGATGTACGGGAAATAGATTTCGTGAATACCGCCGAGGACGTGAATGATCATTGCACCAGGCGAGGACGACTTTGCCATGCCCTTACCGAAAAGCCAATAGGCAAGCAAAATGCCGAAACCGGGGCCCGGGTTCGCCTCAAGCAGGAAGAACATGGACTTGCCGTATTCCTGCGCCTGCTGGATGCCGAGCGGGCTGAGCACGCCGTGGTTGAGTGCATTGTTGAGGAAGAGAACCTTCGCCGGCTCGATGATGATGGACGCCAGCGGAAGAAGTCCCATCGCGACAATTCCCTCCACGCCGCTGCGCAGAATGTCATTCGCACCGGCAACTACGGGGCCAACCACGGCATAGGCAATCATCGCGAGAATGCCGCCGAGGATGCCGAGTGAGAAGTTGTTGACCAGCATCTCAAATCCGGCGGGGATGCTGTCGCGGATAGCATCGTCGAATTTCTTGATGATACAGCCGCCCAAGGGGCCCATGATCATCGCACCAAGAAACATCGGAATGTCTGAACCTGCAATGATGCCCGACGTGGCGATTGCTGCCATGACACCGCCGCGGTGCCCGTAGACTGCTGCGCCGCCGCTGTAACCAATGAGCAGCGGGATCAGCCACTTGCTCATCGGCCCGCCGACCTGCGCGAGATACTCGTTCGGCATCCACCCCGTCGGAATGAACAGCGCCGTCAAAAAGCCCCATGCAATGAATGCGCCGATGTTCGGCATAACCATTCCGGACAGGAAACGGCCAAATTTCTGCATGGCCTCCTGTGCCCCTCCGCCCTGTTGACTCATAACAATTCCCCCTGATATAAAAAGTTTTATCTATAAAGAGCCGTTCCAGTCTCTCCCGGAAACGTTCTTCGAAAACGTATTTCCATACGCAGCGTATTTCATCTCACTCCCCCGAGTGAGAATATTCCCGACCGGCCGTGCCGGATTCGAAAAAGAGCCATCAACAAAATCAAGCGATGTTCCGATCTCATTATATCACACTTCTGCCCTGTTTCTGCAACAAAAAACTGTTGTACGAGGGGCCTCATACAACAGTTCACATTCCACCGTACGATAAGCAGAATTACGCAAAATCCAGTCCCGGAACAGCATTCAGATAGAGATCGCTGTACCGCCCCGCCATAGCCTGATAGGCACCGCGGCAGGCAATCATTGCAGCATTGTCCGTACAGAGACGCGGTGAGGGGTACAGGTAGCGAATTCCCTGCTCCGCTGCCGTCTCGCGGAGACGCTTTTCAAGCGCCTTGTTTGCTGCAACTCCGCCCGCGAGTACAAGTATCCCGCGTCCTGCCTCGTGAATCGCCTCAAATGCCTTATGCACGAGCACCTCGACAACAGCAGCCTGAAAAGAAGCGGCGATATCCGGTTTATGGAGCTCATGCCCCTTCATCTTCTCACTGTTGATATAGTTCAGCACGGCAGATTTCAGTCCGCTGAAGCTGAACTCATAATTCCCCTCCCGGGCAAGCGCACGCGGGAAGTCAATCGCTGCCGGATTTCCTTCCCGTGCGAGTTTGTCGATCTCGGGGCCGCCCGGATACGGCAGCCCCATCACGCGCGCCACTTTGTCAAATGCCTCGCCCGCCGCATCATCGCGCGTCCTGCCCATCAGGCGAAACGTCTCATAGTCCGTCACGTCGACGAGTGCCGTGTGCCCGCCCGAAACGACAAGCGCCGTAAAGGGAGGCTCAAGATCCTTCGTCTCAAGGAAATTCGCAAAAATATGCCCCTCGAGGTGATTCACTCCAATGAGCGGCACACCGAGCGAAAAGGCAAGCGACTTGGCAGCTGATACGCCGACCAGAAGTGCCCCGACCAGTCCGGGCCCATAGGTGACAGCAATCTGATCGATCTCCGGCAGTTCTGTGCCCGCCTCGCGGAGTGCCTGCTCAACAACAGGAAGGATGCTCAGAATATGATTGCGCGAGGCGATCTCCGGCACCACGCCGCCGTATTTCTGATGAATCGGAATCTGTGTGGCAATGACACACGAGAGCAGCTCACGCGTCCCACGCAGAACAGCCGCCGAGGTCTCATCGCAGCTCGTCTCAATCCCAAGCGTCAGTTTCTGATGAACATCTTTCATCTGCAAATTCCTTTAGCTTTGTATGCCACATGAGGATCGCATCCTCATCATTGTCCTGATAGTATTTCCTGCGCACGCCGACCGCAGAGAAACCGAGCTTCTCATAGAGGCGGATCGCCGGTGTATTCGACGTCCGCACCTCGAGCGTCATGCGCTCGGCGCCGCGGGCCGCTGCTGCGTGCATCAGTTTTTTCATAAGGATCCTGCCAAGGCCCCTGCCGCGCTGCGCAGCGGTCAGGGCAATGTTCGTCACCTGCGCCTCCTCAAATGAGATCCAGCACCCGCCAAAGCCGATGATGCTGTCATCGGCAAGGGCGACAATGTAGCAGGCGAAATCATTTGACGCCTCACGCCAGAAATCCTCGCGCGACCATGGCGTCGGAAAACTCTCGTACTCGACGCGCGCCACATCCTCCGCGTCCTCCGGCATCAGTGTGCGAAATCGGATCACGATGCTGCCTCGCTGCCGTGCCGCTTCTCCCAGAGGACTTCCGCCTCGCTGCGGCGCAAATAAAGCGGCACCGCCGTCATCGGATCGTCCGATTCCCCGCGGCGCAGGCGCGCGAGTCCGGCAAGGCCCACACAGGCAGCGCGCGGCATACGTGCATGAATCGGCGCAAGATGAACATCTTCGGGCAGAGCTGCATCCATATGCTTCTGCATGGCATCGCCGAGCAAAACGACAGGCCGCACCGTTCCCTCGAGCGCAGCGACAACCTCCGTCAGCGGCAGGATCACAAGGGGACGATCCTCTTGCAGTTTCAATGCGTCACCATCCGCACGCCATGTGAACTCCTGTACATAGGCGCTCCCCTTCTGCGCGTCCATCATACAAACGAGGCGCACACCCTCACAGATGCAGTGATGGGCAAGCGCCTCGAGTGTAGGAACTCCAATCAAGGGAATGCACAGAGCATATGACATCATCTTTGCCGCCGCAAGACCGATGCGCAGCCCGGTAAACGAACCGGGACCGATACTGACGGCGATGCCTTCAAGTTCTTCTTTTTTTATGCGCGCCATATGGAGCGCCGTCTCGATATGGGGCATGAGCGTTTCTGAATGCGTCAGCGCGCCCTGCATACTCAGCTCTGCGGCGACGCACTCCTCCGAGAGAACAGCAACACTCGAGACCTGTGAGGAGGTATCAATGCTCACGATCGACAATGTTGTTCAACTCCCCTAAAAGGCACCTGCTCTTCTCTCCTTCGGCGGCAAAAGTAAACTGTCGATTCTCTCCGTCAAACGCGTCAATACGAACCTGCAGGCGATCCTCCGGCATTGCATCCGGGAATTTTTCCGCCCACTCGATCAGGATGATGCCCTCTGACGCTTCTGCATATTCATAGAAGCCAATATCCTCGAGCTCCTCCTCGGACGCGATCCGATAGAGGTCAAAATGCACAATCGGGCAAACACCTTCATAGATATTCATGAGATTAAATGTCGGGCTCGTCACATCGCTCTCTACGCCGAGTGTCCGTGCGAGAGCCCGCACGAAAAGGGTCTTGCCCACCCCAAGTTCTCCATCGAGGCAGATCACCGTTCCCTCATGGATAATTTTACCGATTGTTCCCGCTAGATGCGCAGTCTCCTCGGGAGAATGCGTGATACAGGTGAGCATATGCCGTCCCCTTTGATGATTGAGTAAAACTCGAAATAATTTTATTTATTATAGCATGACCGACAATTTTGCGCAAAGGATGTACCGAATTTCCGAATAGAAAAAGCGGAACGGAGAGCGTATGCTCCCCGTCCGCCTATTCAGGCAGCCGTACTGTCATGCGCCCGGCGTTCAAATCGATCTGCAGCACAACCGCGCGCAGAGCTGGAACAAGGAGCTCGCAGCCGTCCTCCGTGCGTACAGCATAGACGTCGTTGCTGCCCGTACGGAGGACATTCTCAACGATGCCAAGTTTATTCCCTGCCTCATCGTATACCGCAAGACCCACGATATCAAAGACATAGTATTCGCCCTCGCCGAGCGGCGCCGCCTGTGCACGCGGCACCGTGAGAAGGCGCCCCGTCAGACGCTGCGCATCTTCGCAGGCAGCATATTCGCGAAAGCGCATCAGAATATTCTTCCCCTGTGGCTTCATGTGCTCAATGTGCAGGAGCTCATCGCCCGCCATGACCTCGCGCAGCGAGGCAAACCGCTCAGGGAAATCCGTCAGCGGAATGATGCGCAGAGCGCCGCGGACGCCATGCGGCGCACCGACGCGGCCGATAACAATTCGTTCATCAGGCACGGATGGCGACAATCTTGTCATCCTCCACCAGAATCTCGACATTCATCAGTTCACGCATATCGTCACCCACGTTTGCCTTGACCAGGCGTTCGAGGGTGCCCTGGACGATCTCCGCCCCCTCAGCGAATTTCTGCAGTTCCTCCTGATGGGCGCGCGTCTCCTCAACATAGTCCATGCGGCGCTGACGCTCCTGGCGGATCGTATTGATGTGCTGGATCGCCTGGGGCGTGAGCTCACCCTGTTCCGCCTCCTGCATGACGCGTTTTTCCTGAATGCCGAGCTGCTGGAGCTCGAGCTCAGCACGGCTGAGCCCCTCCTCCATCTCCTTGAGCATCTTTGCACGCAGCTTTTCCGTCAGTTTCGCCTTGACGGTAACAGGTACCTTCATTGTGATAGAATCCACTCTGTATCTCTCCTTACGCAAAAACGGCGGCCGTCACAGGACGCGCGCCGTTTCTGTATGGCTCAGCCAATCTCGACCGTCGCCCGCTTATTTTCCTTCGTTGCAGCAGCTTTGACAACACTGCGCAGAGCTTTTGCAATGCGCCCCTGTTTGCCGATGACCTTGCCCATGTCATCCTCCGCCACGCGAAGTCTCAAAATGATCTCCTGATCATCCTGCGTTTCGTCAACGACGACAGCTTCCGGATGATCTACCAAGGATTTCGCAATAACCTCGACTATCTCTTTCATGCTGATCGTCTCTCCTCATTGCACAATGCACGCGTCCATGAAAGATCCCTCCACCAAAATGAAGGAATCCCTCTCGGAACGCGCAGCATTTGTTAGTCCTTCTGACGCTTTGCCTCGGCAAACTTTGCCATCGTACCGTTCTTGCTCAGGATGTTCCTGACCGTATCGGTCGGCTGTGCGCCCTTCTTCATCCAATCGATTGCCTTCTCCTCGTCAATGTTGACGACAGCGGGCTGCTGCGACGGATCGTAATTCCCAAGGATCTCAATGAATCGACCGTCACGCGGTGCACGCGAGTCGGCGACCACAATGCGGTAAAAGGGATTCTTCTTTGCACCCATGCGGTTCAAACGAATCTTGACTGCCATATTTTCACCACCTTTCGTTGTACCGGATTCCGGACTATTTGAAGAACGGCATCTTCGGAAGGCCCATTCCGCCGAGTGACGGAAGAGACGGCATTCCGCCTTTGCCCTTCAACTTTTTCATCTTCTTCATCATCTTGCGCATCTCACCGAACTGCTTGAGCAGCTTGTTCACATCCTGCACGCGCGTTCCGCTGCCCGCAGCGATGCGTTTGCGGCGGCTGCCGTTGATGATCGTTATGTCGGTGCGCTCCTTCGGCGTCATTGCTCGGATGATCGCCTCGATCCGGCGCATCTCCTTGCCGTCGAGGTCAATTTCCTGATCGCCAAGCTTTTTTTTGAGTCCGCCCATCCCCGGAATCATTCCGAGAATGTTGCTGAGCGAGCCAAGCTTCTTTACCTGCTGCATCTGATCGAGGAAATCGTCGAGCGTAAAATCATTGCGGCGAAGCTTTTCCTCCATCTTCTTCGCATTCTCGAGATCGAAGTTCTCCTGCGCCTTTTCAACGAGGGAGAGAACATCGCCCATGCCGAGAATGCGCGACGCCATGCGGTCGGGATGGAACACCTCGAGCGGCTCGAGTTTCTCCCCCATACCGACGAACTTCAGCGGACAGCCGGTAACCGCCTTGATCGAGAGTGCCGCGCCGCCGCGTGCATCACCGTCCAGCTTCGTCATGATGATGCCGTCGAGGCCGAGTGACGCATCGAAGGACTTCGCCACGTTGACGGCTTCCTGGCCTGTCATCGCATCGACGACAAGCAGGATCTCATGCGGCTTTACCGCAGCCTTGATGTCGCGCAGTTCCTGCATGAGCGTTTCATCAATCTGCAGGCGGCCTGCCGTATCGATGATGACGACATCATTTGCATGCGCTGCCGAGTATGCGATCGCAGCACGCGCAATAGCAACAGCATCCTCCTGCCCCTGCGAGAACACCGGCACATCGACTTGAGCGCCAATAACCTCAAGCTGCTTGATCGCAGCGGGCCGATAAATATCATCAGCCACAAGGAGCGGGCGCTTGCCCTGTTTCTTCAGCATGAGGGCAAGCTTGCCGGCCGAGGTCGTCTTGCCCGAGCCCTGAAGACCCGCAAGCATGATGACGGTCGGCGGATTCGGACTGATGTTGAGACGGCTCTCCGTCCCGCCCATCAGTGCGGTGAGTTCCTCGTCGACGATCTTAATGACCGCCTGTGCAGCGGTGAGGGTATCAAGCACATCCTGTCCGACCGCGCGTTCCTTGACGCGTTTCACAAAGTCCTTGACGACCTTGAAATTGACATCGGCCTCGAGGAGTGCCATGCGAACCTCGCGCATCGCATCATTGACATCTTCCTCTGTCAGCTTGCCATGCCCGCGCATTTTTTTGAAAATGCCCTGCAGGCGGTCCGACAGATTCTCAAAGATCATTCCCTCACCTCCTTTATATCATTCTGGGACGTGTATTGTTCCAGTTCGTCCGCGATGCGGCGCACATCAACGCACGCAATCGGTTCTCTGAGTGCACGCAGATCCGCACAGACGGCAGCAAGTGCGTGCTCCTGTGCCTGTTGACGTGCGAGGAGTCCGAGGGTCTTCTCCATATCCGTGAGCGCACGCTCTGCACGGCGGATATTGTCATGCGCCGCCTGCCGCGTGATGCCCAGCTCCTCGCCGATCTCCGCGAGGGAGAAGTCCTCCGCGATGTGCAGGCGGAGACTCTCCCGCTGCTTCCCTGTCAGAAGCCCTCCATAGAGGTCATACAGTCTTGCAAGGTAGTAGAGTCGCTCCATACACATCACCCACCTATAAACACTTCTGCGATTATAACGGCAAACAAAAGGCCTGTCAAGTATTTTTCTTGACAGGCATCAACAAGTTGCCGCAACAGCGGCACAGCCTCCAAAGCAACGTCTATTGGAACACGCGCCCGTTTGCATCATGAAGCGTTCGCACGGGGAACCGTCACGCCTCAGCGGCAGAATTTTTCCAGCGGCTCCGCGTGATCGGTCACAAACTCGACCGTTCCGATATACTCTCCCGCCTTATCGTACATCGCCTGATAGTGCACGCGGATCGGGCGCTCACGGATGTAGCGGTGCACGATCATCTGCGTGCGCTTCTTCGCCTTGAAGTCCGCAATCAGATTGCGCACTACCGGGATAATCTCGGGCGGATGACAGTTCATTACATCCCGTCCGAGTGCGGACATTGGACGCGTGAATACCTGTCCCTCGTTCGTGAAGAAACGGACGACATCGTCTTTGTCGATGAAGGTAATATCCACAGGCAGCAGCTGCAGTATTGTCGTCAGCTGCTCCATCGAGAGCTCTCCCGTCGGGAACTGCAGCTTCCCGTCCGCCTGCGAACGCGCAAGGCGCTCCTCTTCTTGATCGAGCCACGGCTGCGCCGCGGGCCATGCGGGAATAGCGATGCCAAACGAGACGCCCATCTCCAGCAGATCGTGGTAGGCGCGATACCATTCGATCTCGGTAAAATAGCGCAGACTGAGCGGGAAGAGAATCTTCTCCTCTTTGAAAATCATCTCACGCACACGCTGGGTCAGCGCGCGGATGCGCGCTTCATACATCGGAAGCGTCTCTGCATCCTCTTTAAGCGCCTTCGTTATCACACTGAGCTCGCGCTTCATCTCATCGTCGACGCCCCACATGACCTGTGAGGGTCCTGTGACGCCGTAGTCGTAGAGGATCGGCATCAGGATTTCTTCCTTCTTGATGTAGTGCATGCGCAGATCGCCCAACGCGAGGATATGCTGCACGATCTCATCCGAGCGCTTCGCACCGTCCAGCTCTCCCTCAATCGTGTCGAGCAAAACATCGAGCGCACGGTTTTCTGCACGCAGAAGAGAGAGCGGGTGTCCCTCCGGCAGCGCATCCAAATCATTCGGATCAACGGATGCAGCCTGCGCATGAATCTCATCGTGCGAGAGCACGCCCGGAGGCGCATCCACCGCCCCGTGAAAGAGTGCTGAGTGCACATCGCACAGGCGCTGGACCTCGGTGATCGGCATCCCCCCCTTGATGAGAGTCTGCTCCGCCTCCATGATCTCTTGCGCCTCGACGTGGGCGAACTCCTTCACGAAGTCCTTTCGAACGGATTCCAGCTCTTCGCCGCTCGACAGGCGCTCAATGAATCCGCGCAGGCGTCCCTGCCGCGACTGCGTATCCTCACTGATAACGGTGTATCCGCGCCCCTCGAACGCTGCGATGACCTTCGCGAGGTCGATCCCCTTCACTGCTGCACCGCGCGGGATCGTCATGATGCTCCCCATCACGTTCAGCGCGACTGGATTTGTAATCTCCTTGAACCCGATCTCCGCCATGATATCCTTAACCTCGGGATTCTCCTCCACCAGCTCAGCGACCGTCTTTTTCAGGTCGAGTATCTTTTCCATCGTCAAAGCTCCTTTTATGTAAATTGCTCTTTATCATCTCTTTACAGCGATTATAACGCAAGTCGGTGAAGAAAGGCTGTAACCTTTGGTACGAAAAAGGGACTGCTCCGAAAAAAGAGCAGCCCCCAAAACATTACAGTGTCTTAAACGTAAAATTCTTCCCGTCGAAGCCGAGCTCTACCACATCGCCGCCGCGGACATCGCCCGCGATGATCTTCTTCGAAAGCTCTGTTTCCACCGTGTGCGTTAGCAGTCGACGGAGCGGGCGCGCGCCGAAGTCCGGGTCGAAGCCCTCCTCTGCAAGTGCCGCGATCGCATCGTCATTCCATGTAAGCTCGATATCTGTCTGACGCTCGAGGCGCTTTCCGAGCGCAGCAAGCATAATGGCCGCGATATGTTTCACGTCGTCCTTGCTGAGGCCCTTGAATACAATTGTATCATCCACGCGGTTCAAGAACTCGGGACGGAAGTATTCTTTTAGCAGCCCTCGTACCGCCTGCACGGCCTCCTCATATTTTTTGCTTAGGATTTCATGCGAGCCGAGATTGCTCGTCATGATGATGACGGTGTTCTTGAAATTCACGACGCGCCCCTTGCCGTCCGTCAGACGCCCGTCATCGAGAATCTGGAGCAGGACATTGAACACATCGCGATGTGCCTTTTCGATCTCATCAAGCAGGATGACGCTGTACGGACGACGGCGCACCGCTTCCGTCAGCTGTCCGCCCTCATCGTATCCGACGTAGCCCGGAGGCGCTCCGATGAGGCGCGAAACACTGTGCTTTTCCATATACTCACTCATATCGATGCGGATCATGCTCCGCTCATCGTCAAAGAGAGTTTCCGCAAGTGTTTTTGCAAGTTCCGTTTTTCCGACGCCTGTGGGGCCAAGGAAAATAAACGAGCCGATCGGCCGGTTCGGATCCTTGATGCCCGCACGTGCGCGCAGGATTGCCTCACTGACGGCGGTCACCGCCTCGTCCTGACCGACGACGCGCTCATGCAGCACTTCCTCAAGGCGGAGCAGCTTCTCGCGCTCACCTGTCATCATCTTCGTCACAGGAATTCCCGTCCAGCGGCTGACGACACGCGCAATGTCCTCCTCGCCGACCTCCTCCTTGAGCATCCGCTCGCCCTCAGATTTGGCTGCAATCGCCGCCTCCTCGTCTGCGAGCTTCTTCTCGAGTTCCGGCATCTTGCCGTACTTCAGCTCCGATGCGCGTGCGAGATTCTGTCCGCGCTCTGCGGCCTCCATTTCGCCGCGCACCTCGTCCATCTCTTTCTTGATGGCACGCACGCGCAGAATGGCCTGGGTCTCACTCTCCCATTTCTCCCGGAGCTTCTCCTCCTCGGCATGCAGTTCTTCCTTCTCCGCAACGAGCGCGGCAAGTTTTTCTTTGGAAGCCTCGTCCGTCTCCTTTTTCAGTGCCTCCTCCTCAATGTCAAGCTGGAGGATCTTGCGCCGAATCTCATCGAGCGGCGCAGGCATGGATTCGATCTCCGTACGCAGCTTCGCGGCCGCCTCATCGACGAGGTCAATCGCCTTGTCCGGCAGGAAGCGATCGGAGATATAGCGGTCCGAGAGCGTTGCTGCCGCAACCAGTGCCGCATCGCGAATGCGGACGCCGTGGTGCACCTCATAGCGATCCTTGAGCCCGCGCAGAATCGAGATCGTATCCTCTACGCTCGGCTCGCCGACCATGACGGGCTGGAAGCGGCGCTCGAGCGCCGTGTCTTTCTCGATGTACTTGCGGTATTCGTTCAGCGTCGTCGCACCGATGCAGCGAAGTTCGCCGCGCGCAAGGAGCGGCTTTAAAAGATTGCCCGCATCCATCGCACCCTCAGCCGCACCTGCGCCGACAACCGTGTGCACCTCGTCGATGAAGAGCAGGATCTGCCCCTCGGACTTTGCGATCTCGTTCAGTACGCCCTTCAGGCGCTCCTCGAACTCTCCGCGGAATTTCGCGCCCGCAACGAGCGCCCCCATGTCGAGCGAGTAGAGTGTCTTATTCTTCAGCGATTCCGGTACATCGCCTGCCACAATACGGCGGGCGAGCCCTTCGACGATCGCGGTCTTGCCGACGCCCGGCTCACCGATGAGCACGGGGTTGTTCTTCGTGCGACGCGAAAGGATCTCAATCGAGCGGCGAATCTCCTCGTCGCGACCGATCACAGGATCGAGCTTATTCGCGCGCGCCGCCGCTGTCAGATCGCGTCCATATTTCTCAAGCGACTGATACCCCTCCTCCGGGTTATCGCTCGTGACATTCTGCTTGCGGTTCTTCTGAATTGCCTCCTGTACAGCACTCTTCGTCAGACCAAACTCACGCGCAATGGTCTGCACCTCATCACTTCCGTCCGTGACGATCGCAAGTAAAAGATGCTCTGTCGATACGTACTCATCCTTCATGGACTTCGCCAGTTCCTCGGCGCGCCCGAGTACACGCACCATATCCATCCCCATGCCGAGGCGGTTCGTGCCGCGCACGCTTGGAATACGGGCGATCTCTTTCTCCAACCGAGCCTTCAGCATCGGCAGATCAACGCCGCAGACATCAAAGATGGTTGCAAGCAGCCCTTCCGGCTCCTTCGCGAGTGCGAGCAGCACATGTGCCGAAGTAATTTCCTGATGATAGCGCATGGCTGCAATCTGCTGCGCCGATTGGAGCGCCGCCAGCGTCCGCGCTGTGTATTTATCCTGTTCCATAATGTGTCCCTCCACCATTTATTTTTGTCTTCATGCTCCCATTATAACAGGTAAAGTCAAAAAGTCAAATACTATTTTGATTTTTTGACTTTTATTTTTTTAAAAGGAGCTCTGCCAGTTTATGACAGAACTCCCCGCATTTAGATCATATTCTTTTTATAGCATTCGTAAAGGCCCTTGAGCTCCTCCATCTTCGCATACATTTCGATCTGGAGCGCAGACGCCGTCGGATAGTCCCCCTCATTGAGCGCCTTGATGAGCAGTGTAAAGAGTGCCTTATCGTCAATCGTATCCTTTGCGAGATAGATGCGCAGATCGTGAATCTTATTCCACATATAGGCATCCTGATCCGTGACGAAGTCACTCTTGATCTCCACCATGCGGCGGACGATCTCGCGGTTCTCCGGAATGATGCGGCTGATGAGCTCAATCTTCCAGCGTAAAAGAGCGCCCGTACGGAACGACTCGATGATCTGCGGCCGAAGGGTGTTGCCCGCTGTAAGTACCGCTACTTTCTCCGGGTAGAGTTCGAATCCGAGCATATTCTCCCAAACTGTTGCGGGCGGTTTGCCGAAGCGTGCATCGCGCTCGTCCGCCGTATAGTGCTCGAATACGTCCTCCTCACTCCGATAGGCACGATCGGTTTCGAGATAGAATCCCTTCTCCCCCGGCTGCTTTGAGAGTTCGCCGAGGAGTTCCGTCGTCGTACGCCCCGCCGTATGCTTGATCCCATCGAGGATGGCAAGATATGCGGCAGCAAGAACGAGATAGGTATTCGAATACGGATTGGTCGCACGGAGCTCAAAACGCGTTGCAAGGGGACTTTTGAGGTCGCGGATGAGACTGACGAGTACGGTGCGGTTGCGCGAAGGAATCGCAGGCGTCGCACCAAATGAGGTAACGACGCAGACCGGCGCCTCGAAGCCGGGTTTGAGACGGTTGAACGCATCATTCGTCGCGGAGACGAAGGGGCTGACCGCCTCGTAGTTCTTCAGAAGACCCATCAGAGCACCGTAGCCGACGGCATTCATATAATCCGCATTCTGATCATCCGCTGCAAAAAGGCTGTGGCGCTTGCCGTCCTTCGTGACTGCTGCGAGGCTGAGATGCGTATGCTCGCCGTTGCCTGCAAGACCGATGAGCGGTTTCGCCTTAAAATTGACCTCCAGTCCATAGAGGCGGAAAATCTCACGTACAAAGGTGCGAACGAAAAGCTCATTGTCCGCCGCCTGCACAGCGTTGTCGAACTGCCAATCGATCTCGATCTGTTCGCAGACATGCGTCATGCAGCCATTCTCATCGATTTGTGCCTTCAGTCCGCCGACTTCCTTATGCCCCATCTCCATGTGGAAACCATATTTGTCAAGCTGGATAAGGCAGTCCTCGAGCGCCGTGCGCACAGCCCCGTGCGTCCGCTCCCAATACTGCTCGTTCATCACCTGTGAGGCCGACATCTCCTCGATGGACGCGTTGTCATCAAGCGGCGTCTTGACCCAGAACTCAAGCTCTGTCGCCGAGGTAAAGACGATATCCTCAATGTTCTTCCCGTTGAGGCTTGGCGCGCCGGAGATGTCCGGATTGGCACGGAAGAAGGCGAGGAGTTCACGCTTGACATAGGCGAGCGTATCCACAAGTGCCGCACGCGAATCGACACGTTTTTCCTCGTGAATGATAAAAGAAGGAATGCGCAGCGTCCCGACGGGCAGCCCCGTCTCCTCGTCCGAGCTCTCGGGATCGTAGTCCACAAACCAGTTGACTGCAGGATCGATCGGAAGATCAACCTTCGCATTGTTGATTGTTGCGATCTTCGGCAGGACCACGGAGGAACCGTCCGTCTGTACGGCGGTTCCGTTATAAAATTTTTCGATATCCTCAATAAAAATCCGCACAGGGATCTTCTCATCCGTATCGTTGCCCGCCATATCAATGCCCACGAGCGAAACGAAGCGCACCTCCGGATGTTCCTTGAGCTGCCGAATGATCTCCTCACGCGGTGTATTGGCGGGGATTTTATAGAGAAGTTCGTTCATCTTTGCGTACCACCTTTTTTCATAAAAGAATGCCGAACAGATCGTCCATGCGAAAAAACCACGCGCCCATATTACCATTTTTCGAAGGTCGTTGTAAAGGTATTGATCGCATGTATTCACGGGCTTAATGCTGCATTCATTGACTGGAAATCACTACAACGATAGAATGGATATCAAAGGAGGGAGTATAATGAATATTTCCGTTCGTATGCTGCAGCTGAAAGGACGAACGCATGAACTCGTCCGCCGTTTCCCTGTCGCAGTGTTCTGGCAGGCAGTCGGTTTTTTCATCGCTGCGGGTGCGATCCTCGTGCGTCCCGGCTATAATATCCCCTCACTCGGGTTCGAGAACTCTGTGCTGTTCGACCGCCTGACACAGCTGCTGCCCGCAGTCATCGCCGCGTGGCTTGCGGGAGCGGCGGGCAGTCTCCTGCGTGATGCTTTTTCCGTAAAAAAGGCGCCGATTGTGACGGCTGCCTGCTCCGCCGTTCTATTCCTGATATTCGCATATTTTTGGTATGGCATCGAAACGCCGGGCCGTCATCTGATCGCGGGGACGCTCGGCGTATATCTCGCACTGAGTTTTCTTGCGCTCTTTTTTCTTGAGCGTGCAAACCGTGCGCCGGGACTTCCCGCTCTGCTCTTTGCTGCGGTTTTTTCCATCGCGACAAGTATCCTGCTCTTTCTCGGACTGATGCTCTGCATTGCAGCATTCTGGGCGCTGATCATCACCGATGCCGACAGCTGGCTGCCGGAGACAACCTATCTCTTCACAGGATTGATGGCATACGGTGTCTGGGGATTGGGCGCATTTCTCGGTGCACTCCCAAGAGCAGGTGAGTACTATGAACACTCTGCCGCCGTGCAAAAACTGCTCCTCTATCTCTTCTTCCCCGTCTATGCCCTGCTGCTCCTTGTCCTCTACATCTATGTGGGTAAGATCATCCTTGCGGGCGATATGCCCGTCGGCATAATGAATTGGTACGCATCGTTCGCCCTCTTGGGCTTCACATTTTTCTTCGGAACACTCGCTGCACAAAAGAGGCTTCCACTCTTTTCCCGCTTTCTGGAGTGGGGATTCTTCATCCTCCTGCCCATCATCGCCGTTCAAATCTACGGTGTATGTCTCCGCTATGCTGCGTACGGGCTGACCACGGCACGCTACGCCTCCATGATCTGTACCTTTTGCGGCATCTACGCGCTCGTCGTTGCATTCCTCAAAAAGAAGCCGCAACAGGTCTACCTCTGCGCCGCCCTTCTCGCGCTCATCTTCTCCCTCACGCCGCTGAACGTCATCGATGTGCCGCTTCATAATCAGGAGGCGCGGCTTAACCGAATTCTCACGGAGTACGACCTCCTGCAGGACGGACAAATTGTAAAGCGCAATGATACGCCATCGTATGTCGTCAATGAAATCATCGATATTGCACAGTACATCGGGAGAAATGCTTCCCCGCTCGCCGCTGCCGTACTCGACGCCGATTTCAAGCCGATTCATGAGTTCTTTTCCTTCTACGGTCCAAACTCTTGGGAACTATCCGTCGTGGACTATCACACACTCATCCACTTCGACGTGCACAATATCAATAACAAGAGCACCCTTGTTCTCACTCGCACAGACGGCACAACAGAGCGCATTGACCTGCGCTCCCATATCGAAATGCTCCTACAAAACAATACCCACACAAGTGAAAAACTGCAAGATTACGAAACAGAAAATTATCTCGTCCATTTCGAAAACATCTCAATCGCCAGAGACAAGGATGGAAGCATAATCTGGAACAATGCGGAGGGATTCGTATTGATCCGCTGAGAATATATGCTAAAGAGCGGCTGCACATCAAGTACAGCCGCTCTTTCTGTCTTTACTGCCGATTCCACGCGCACAGCCGCCGCTCTGCAAAATCGAGCAGGACAAAGAACAGAAGCCCCATCATGCTCAGGACGACGATACCTGCGTACATATCGAGGTAGTTCACACGCAGCCATGCGTCCATGATGTAGTAGCCGATGCCGTACTGCGTACCGAATGTCTCCGTGAAAAACAGCACGGAGATCGCCGTCGCCATTGCCACACGTACCGCTGTGATGAACTTCGGCAGCGAAGCGGGCAGGATGATGTGGCGTACCAGCTGTGTAAAGGAAGCCCCCAGCACCCGCAGCGGGAAGTAAGTCTCCGATGGAATTGCGGCAACCGCATCGCGCACAGCCACAACAACCTGAAACACGATGATCAGAAAAACCAAGAGAAGCTTGCTCGTCTCTCCCACACCGAAAAGGAGCATGACAACGGGCAAAAGCGCAATCTTTGGAATGGGATAGCTCAGGTAGAGAATCGGCGCAAGCAGACGGTTCACACGCGGGAAATACCCCATCAGAACACCGATCGGATAGCCTGCGACAACAGCAGCAAAGAGCCCGACCATAATCCGCATAAGACTATATCCTGCGTGAACGGCAATCGTATCCAGGAATTTCTGCGCGAGCCGGATCAGTACCAATTCAGGCGAAGGAACCACAGGTATTTGAAGAAGTTGAGCAGCACCTGCCCAAACGGCAAGACATATGAATATCCCAAATGCAAACATACGCAGTGAGATTTTCTCCATCACACACCTGCTCCCGCAATCCTCGCACGCAGCCGCTGCCCCATCGCAAAGAACTCCGGCGTACTGCGCTGTGCAAGATTTCCCGCAAACGGGTTATCAATAATCTCGGCCACATGCCCGGGCGTTCCCGTCATAACGGCAATGCGTCCTGCAAGCGTCAGCGCCTCCTCCACGTAATGCGTCACGAGCAGCGTTGTCACAGAGCGCTTCTTCCAAAGTGCGAGAAAGACCGCCTGCATCGACTCGCGCGTAATCACGTCGAGCGCAGAGAACGGCTCATCCATCAGCAGCAGATCCGGCGCAAGGAGAAATCCGCGTGCCAGCCCCACGCGCTGCTGCTGTCCGCCTGAGAGTTCGTGCGGATATCGATTCAAAAGAGAAGTCAGCCCGAGATCTTTGACAAGCTCCTCGAATACCGACGCCCGCTCTTCGTTCCATTCCCCTTTGACCTCAGTGCTGAGCAAGATATTCTCACGCACCGTTTTCCATGCAAGCAAACCATAGTTCTGCGGCAGAAATCCGATACGCAATGTGCGCTGATCTATGGGAATACCGTCAGCAAGCACCGTTCCCGCCTTGGGATGCAAAAGCCCCGCCCCAACGCGCAGCAGCGTCGACTTTCCGCAGCCCGAGGGACCGATCAGCGCGAGCACTTCCCCGTGCCCTGCAGAAAGCGAGGCATCTGCAAGCGCATGCACAGCATCGTCTCCCGTTCCGTAATCTGCGTATATTCCCTGAAAGCAGAGCACATCATCACTCCCATCACACAATTTCTATGGACATAGTCTAACACAAAATTTCGATTCCTACAAAAATGGCGCTGCTCGTCACCGGCAGCGCCATTTTTCATACTTTATTATGCTTTAATCCACGCGCTCCACAAGGAGCACGACCAAGCTGCGCAAGGATATTCGTCTCACTCGGCGTATTTCAATCCACGCGTCCGCATAGGAACGCGACCGGTAATATTTCAAGATAGATTTTAGAAACCTTATTTCAATCCACGCGTCCGCATAGGAACGCGACGGCAAAAGTGGATATAAAAGACCTCTTTTGCGATGTATCATAGCGATTATATGCTACATATGTGTTTTTTCTTGATGCCCACTCCCACGAACTTGATCCAGCGAAGTTTTTATGCCTCGCTTTAATATTTATCATTCTGTTCACTTCATCTTCGCACTCACTATTTTTCCATGAGAATTGAATCGTCTCTTTTTCTATTTTACACCTCAGTCCACGCACATACAATTAACTTCTTTAGGGAAGGTTCCCGGGCTCATTTAAAATAGTGATTTCCTACGCACTGTTTTTTTCATGTCGTAAGTGATCGTATCTTTAAGTTCCGCAAGCTCTTCGTCCAACATACGAACCTTCCACTAGCAGTAATTGTTCCACATATTAGTCCAGATAGATCAATACGACCTAATAATGGAGGCACAGGAGGTTGTGTGAAGTTCTCCAACTTCAAGACCATTTCAACAACTTTTTTCCTCATCTGCTAAACTATATCAGTCAGAAAAATCCGTTTTTTCAATTATATCATAATAATATCTTCTCTCAATCCATTTCCTCTCCCTGCTTCAATATGAGTTTAACTTGCCGAGAATATATGGTATACTTCTTTATATTTACTTAAGTGGTGCACAGGAGGGATTCATTGTGCGTATTGTGGTTGCAGGAGCAGGGCGGCTGGGCTACAGCATTGCATCGCTCCTCTCAGAGGAGGGTATGGATGTCGTTGTAGTCGACGGCGAAGAGAGTCAGCTTGAGGCGGCGAAGACGACACTCGATGTGCTGACCATTGCGGAGAATATCGCAAGCCCGCTCACAATGAACGATCCTGACATCAGGAGCGCGGATATTCTCATCGCGGTGACGGAGAGCGACGAGGTAAATATTGTCGCCTGTGTGCTTGCGAAAAAGCATGGGATTGCGCATACAATCGCCCGCATTCGCGATATGAATTTCACCGTGGATGCCGGAAGATATCTTAAAGAAAATTTCGATATTGATCTCGTCCTCAACCCGGAACTCATCACGGCAAATGAAATCAATCGTATTCTAATGACGCCCGCTGCGCTCAACGTAGAGGATTTCGCACAGGGAAAGGTGCGCCTTTTTGAGACGCGCATCCGCCGCCGCTCTGCCATCGCGCGCAAACCGCTCAAGGAGCTGCAGCTCCCGCACGGGGTACTCGCAGGGTTGATCTTTCGCGATCATCGTATGATTATCCCGCACGGCGATGACGTATTTCTCCCGGGTGACAATGCCTACTTCATCGGTCTTCCCGACCGCATCGAGGAGTTCAGCCAGAGTCTCGTGCCGAGCGACACACATAAACTGACGCGTGCCGCCATCATCGGTGCAGGACGGACGGGCCGCGCGCTTGCATTGATGCTCGAGCGCCAGGGCGTGCAGGTAAAGGTCATTGATCGCAATCGTGAGCGCTGCGAACTGCTCGCAGAGAAGCTGACATCGGGCCTTGCAATCTGCGGAGACGGTACAGATATTGATCTGCTGACGGAGGAGGGCGTCGCCGAGGCGGATGTTATCGTCTGCCTGACGGAGGATGACAAGCTGAATCTTATGCTGGCGCTCCTTGCGCGCCACCTCTCAGACAATAAAATTAAGACAGTCGTGCGTGTCGACCGCAACGAGTATATCGACCTTATGGAGAAGGTCGGCGTCAATATCGCGCTCTCGGCGCGTTTGCTCTCAGCAAGCGAGGTGCTTGCCTATGCACGCGGCGGTGATGTGACGCGCGTAACGCTCCTCGAGGGGGCGCGTGCGGAAGCACTCGAGGTGATTGTCAGTCCCGGCGCTTCGGTCGTCGGGAAGAAACTGATGGACGCGAATCTCCCGCGCGAATGTCTTGTCTGCGCCTATGTGCGCAGTGAGGAGGCCGCTATCCCAAATGGTATGACGGAGCTTATGCCGGGGGATCGCGTGATCCTCTTTGTCCTCAAGAGTTTCGCAAAAAAGGCACTTGCTTATTTTGGAGATGACTGATGCGTTTTGATTTATTCTGGGTGCTTATGGGGCGCACAGCATATGTCTTTGCGCCGCTGTATCTCATCCCGTTTGCCTATGGCTTTGCTTTCGGTGATCCTGCGGCAGGTTCTTTTCTTGCACTTGCCGTATTGAGCGCAATACTCGGCATGGTCTTCGGCAATATGGGCCGCAGTCATATGCGGCAGCTCTCGGTGCAGGAGGGAATGCTGTTTCTTCTCGTCGTATGGTTTCTGCTTGCAGTACTTGGCATGCTGCCGTTCCATCTCGCAGGACTTTATCTCTCTCCAATCGATACATTCTTCGACTCCATATCCTCACTTACGACAACGGGCATGACGGCACTCGGCGGGGGACTTCCTCCTTCTCTGATTCTTTGGCGGGCGCTCATGAGCTGGTTCGGAGGGCTGCTCTTCATCGTCATTCTTGTGACGGTGCTTCCGGTGGTCGGGGGATGCTTCGGCGTCGATTTCGCCGTACAGCAGGAGCGCCTGTTCAGCCCGCTCTGGAACCGCATGACACGTCCCATGCGGGAGATGACAGTACTCTACATTGCCATCACTCTTGTCGCGGTCTGTATCTATCTTATGGCAGGAGATGAAATATTTCCAGCACTTATCCTGGCACTCTTTACGGTTTCGTCAGGTGCGGGTCCAATGACCGCGGGACTGCCTCCGACACTGGGGCTGATATTCGGCGGCGGCCTGGTGTCCCTGCTCTCGGCGCTTCCGCTGCTCACAATCTGGCAAATGCTGCATCGCCGCTCCGGTACAGAGATCGTTCGTCATATGGAACTGCGGGCATTTTTTGCTCTTTTCATCGGTGCCGGAACGCTGCTTTGTGTGCCCCCCATATTGCACGGCACACAAAGTCTCGCAAGTGCGATCGGCTACGGATATTTCTATGCCATCTCTTTTCTCTCAACGAACGGCCTGATGCTGCAGGATGAGATTCCTTTTCACAACGGTTCTGAACTGCTGCTCATCGTCCTTGCCATAATTGGAGGGTGCATGGGCTCAGCAGCAGGCGGTTTCCGGATATCGCGCGTGCTGGTACTGATCTCTTTGGCATGGACAGAGCTTCTGCGCACGCTGCACCCGCGAATGGTAATCGCCGTGCACCAAGGAGGAGAGGTTGTTCCCCTGCATTCTGCGGGACGGATTCTCGTACTTGCATTTCTCTTTGCCGCAGTTTTTTCAGCGGGTGCTCTCCTCATTGCCCTTGCGGGACTCAGCCCCATCGAAACGATTACGCTGACGGTCTCCTGCCTGACGACCACAGGCGGCGTCGCTTCGCTTGCAGATTTGAATACGGCTGCGGTGCTGCCTTCCTGGACAAAGTTTATCTGCGCGCTGCTCATGATTCTCGGGCGTATTGAGATCTTTGCATTTTTCCTCTTCATTGGCTCGCTCCTCGAAGAGACGGGACATAACTGGTAGACGTTATGAATATCTACACCATCAACTACATTCTCTCGCGGCTCTCTTTTGCAATGGCAGGAGCGCTTATGATTCCGCTCGTTCTCGCCATCGTCAACGATGAGCCAAGCCGAGAGGCCTTCATGCTGTCTATGCTCATCAGCGCATTCTTCGGCCTTGGTTTTCGTCGCTTCGGCCGCCCTGCAGAGGAGCTGACGGCACGCGAGGGCATCGCCATCACAGCGTTCGGATGGTTCACGGGGACATTTCTTGGAATGCTCCCCTATCTGCTCGGTCATTATCTCAATTTTCTCGATGCGCTCTTCGAAAGCATTTCAGGATTTACCGGCACGGGCGCAACGGTTTTTTCTTCGCTCGGCACCCTTCCGTACAGCGTTCTCTTCTGGCGTATGATGACGGCATGGATCGGCGGCCTCGGTATCATCGTTATCTTTATTGCGCTTCTCCCGCAGTCCGGCGCAAGCACGATCTATATGTACAATGCCGAGGGCATGGGGCCGACAATGGAGCGTGTCATGCCGCGTCTGCGCGATATGACGATGGCGCTCTTTAAGATTTATCTTCTCTTCACGGCGGTCACAACCGTTGTTTTTATGCTCTGCGGAGTGGATTTCAGCATTGCCGTTACACACGCGATGTCCACGATTGGGACATGCGGTTTCTCAACTTACGACGACAGTACCATGCACTTCCACAATCTTCCATTCGAGCTGTGGACCGCACTCTTTATGTTCCTTGCGGGGGGGAGCTTTTCACTCTACTACCGCGCTTGGGTCAAAGGGCCATCCGTCATCCTGCGCAATACGGAGTTCCGCACCTATCTCGGTATTGCACTCGTCGCAATGCTCCTCATCGCTCTGAACCTCATCATAGAGATGGGCATGGATACTTTCATGGCAGCGCGCGTCGCCGTCTTTCAAGTGACATCTCTTTCGACGACAGGGTTTGTATCAGCGGATTTCGAGACCTGGCCGACATTCTCAAAACTTCTCCTACTCCTGCTCATGATCATCGGAGGATGTGCAGGTTCGACCGCGAGCGGCATCAAGGTAGCGCGTATCGTTCTCCTTGTGCGCAATGCGCGTGCTGTCATCCTGCAAAAGCTGAATCCGCACCGCGTCGTTGATATCTCGCTCGGCGGCACCCACGTTGACGGTGCAATGCTCCTGCGCGTGGGTTCCTTCTTCTTTTTCTATCTCACGATCATCTTCATAACTGCATTTCTGCTCACAATGGACGGTCTGCTTCCCTTTGATGCAATCGCCGTTGCGGTCAGTACGCTCGGCAATATCGGCCCGGCATTCGGTATTGTGAATGCAACCTCAACTTATGCACCACTTTCTGATTTTGTAAAAGCAGTACTTTGTTGCTCCATGCTCCTCGGCCGCCTCGAGATATTTACGCTGCTGATTCTCCTGCGTCCCTCGTTCTGGCGCAAGACAAAGCGATGGTAGTATATCGGCATACAAAAAAATCTTTGAACAGCAGTTCAAAGATTTTTTTGTGCTTATTTTCTGCGCCGCAGTTCTTCAAGGCGTGCGCGTGTATCGTAGTCGAGACGCTCATGGACTTCGATGCGTCCAAGCGGCCGGCTGTGCGGGTTCATATACTCTGCTTTCATCAGCTTCTTTGCCTTTTTCACCGAGCGGCGCAGCTCGGGGGAGGTAATACGATACGCACCCGCGCCAAGGATGACGCTCTGTTCCGCACCATCCGAGGTGACGACATACACCTCACGCCCCGCACGCACTGCTGTGTAGGCCAGGCGCTCAATGCAGCTGTCCGCTGTCTCCCCCGCCCCCGTGTAGATAACCTTCATGCGGTCACTGATCTGCAGTTCATGCTCCTCTTCCTCGGTAAAGAACGCATCGAACACCACGGTCATCTCATAGTTCTCGAATGCGCCATACTCCGTAAGGATATGGACAAGGACATCGCGTGCCTCGTTGAGATTGCCGCGCAGGCGCATGAGTTCGGGCCATGCATTGATGACATTGTAGCCGTCAACGAGATAATATTCCGACTTCCTCTGCCTAGCCATGCGGCACCGCAGCCTTTGCCCTGCGCTGCCGCTGCGCCTCGTACATGAGAATGGCACCAGCGGCCGAGGCGTTGAGCGAGTTGATTTTCCCACACATCGGCAGGCGTACGGTGAAATCGCAGATCTCTCGTGTAAGCCGACTCATACCGCGCCCCTCGCTGCCGATGACGAGTACGAGTGCGCCGGTGAGATTCGCACGATCATAGGTCTCTGTTCCGTCCATATCCGCACCCGCAATCCAAAAGCCCTGCTCCTTGAGCGCGCGCATGGTCTGCGCAATATTGCCGATGCGGGCGACAGGAACATATTCAATCGCGCCTGCCGAGACGCGTGCCACGGTCTCGGTCAGAGGGACGCTGTGACGGCGCGGCAGAAGAATCCCATGTACCCCCGCCGCATCTGCTGTGCGGAGCAGTGCTCCGAGGTTCTGCGGATCCTCAATGCCGTCAAGGAGGAGCAGAAGAGGATCCTCGCCGCGGGCACGTGCTGCTGCAATAATCTCCTCAACAGAAACATAGGAAACAGGGGCAGCATAGGCAATCACGCCCTGATGGCGTACACCCTCAGGCACCGCAGCATCCAGCTTCGAGCGGCTGACGACATCTGTCGCAACCCCATACTCTCGCGCAAGGTCGCGCAGCTCCCGCACGCCGCTGCCGTGAAGCCCGTCAGCGAGCAGAATGCGGTTGATCCCGCGCCCCGCCTTCATCGCCTCCATGACTGCATGGCGGCCGGCAAGAATGTCGGAGCGGTGCTCTGCAGGGCGCGTGCCGCGCTGGTGTTGTTCCGTATGCTTCATTCGACGCTCCATTATCCGCGCGGAATAAAGCGTTCCAGCCACGGCTCCTCAGCGACAATCAGATCGCGCATCCGCAGCATCATCTCTTTAATCTCCCACTGTGCGCCGGGTGTTGTGACACGCTTCTCATAGACATCCATAAAGGAACGCAGATTGAGCGTCGTGACAAAATTCGTACACGCACCGCCCGGCAGGACAAAGCGCGCATCTTGCTTGGTCACACCCAGCGCCAACAGATCATCATAGGCCTTTTGAATCTCGCGCATGCATGCCATATAGCGCCCATACGCCGCCTCATTGTCTGCTACCGTCTGCGGAACGACATGCCCAAAGAGGCCGTCCGCCTGCTTCGCTGACTGCTCAGAGACATAGCGCTGGCTCTGCACGCTCAGCGAAACGCCGATGCGGTGACGGCTGTATTGTGCGAGCAGTGTACGCGAGACATTCTTAACAGCAAATGTCATGGAGCAATGCTCTACCACGGAGAGATGCTTGCTTGTCATAATGCGGTCCAATAGACGCAGCATCTCTTCCTCTGTTTTCTCCTGCGCGAGCAGCTCAATCGGCGAATCTGCGCTGTAGCAGGTCCGCGCCGCCGTCCAGCAAGTTTTCAGATAGTTGGGGGTCTTCGAGATCAGTTTAATTTCCATTGTTTTGCTCCCGCTGAATATTTTCCATCATTTCTTTGGCGATGATCTGAAATGCCGCCTCAGCGATTTCCGCAAGGCGCTCGTTCTTTTCTTGAATATAGAGGCTCCCGAGCAGTGCCTCAAAGCCCGTACTCGCGTGATAATCCGCAACAGATGCACTGCGCGGCGCATGGCTCTTCGTATTGCGTGCCCGCCGATAGATCGTCTGCTCCTTCTCTGTGAGCATGGGTGCAATGCCGCGGTAGGCGCGCGCCTGCCAGAGCGCCGAAACAATCTGCGCACTGAATGAATGGAGCGCCTGTACCCTCGCCTGCTCATAGGAAAGAAGGCGCATCCGCACATAGAGATGAAAATAGGCATCGCCCACATAGGCGAGCACAAGAGGATGCACATTCTGCATATCCACATTCTCGTAACGCGTGCGGATATTGCCGTCCTCATCCGGCAGGAACATCATGCGTACAAGCCGCTGAAACCGTTCAAATTTCATGCGCTGCTCAAGTCCTCTTCCAGCGTACGCCCGTTGGGGTATCCTCAATCACGACGCCGGCATTCTTCAGCCCATCGCGGATCTTATCCGCAACCGCCCAGTTTTTCGCGGCGCGTGCCTCCTGTCGGATGCCGATGATGATATCCATCAAGGCATCGGCAAGGCCGTCGTCCGCAGCCATCTCCTCCTGCTCAAAGATGCCGATGATCTCCGCCATTGTATAAAATACATCCGCAGCTTTCTTAAAGTTTGCGGCATCAAATGAAGTCCCTCGCTCCACCTCTTGATGATAGCGATTGATCTCCTTCGCAAGCCCGAACATCTGACTGATGGCCAGCGCTGTATTAAAGTCGTCGTCCATCGCGGCATCGAAATCATGCAGGAACGTCTCTGCCTGTGCCGCAAGCTCTGCTGCTGTGTCTGCCGTCCCCTCCCGACCGGAGAGCTCCACAATTACATCATGTACATTGTGCAGACGATCAAGCGCTGCCTGCGCCTCATGCAGACGCTCGTCGCTGAAATCGAGCGGACTGCGGTAATGCGTTTGGAGAATGAAGAAACGAATGACTTCGCCCGGGAACTCCTTCAGAATATCCTTCACAGTAAAGAAATTATTCTTCGACTTTGACATCTTCTCGTTGTCAATCGTGATAAATCCATTGTGCAGCCAATACCGCGCAAATTTCTCATCGCCTTCGATGCAGGGTTCTGCCTGCGCGATCTCATTCTCATGATGCGGGAAGATCAGATCGTTGCCGCCGCCGTGAAAGTCAAACACCTCACCGAGGTACTTCACGGACATTGCCGAACACTCGATATGCCAACCGGGGCGCCCTTTCCCCCAAGGGCTGTCCCATGAGGGTTCGCCTTGCTTTGCCGCTTTCCACAGCGCAAAATCCATCGGATGTTCCTTCGTCTCGTTGACCTCGACGCGCGCACCGGCCTCCATATCTTCAAGGCTGCGACCGCTGAGACGGCCGTAATGTGCAAACGCCTCCACGCGGTAGTAGACATCGCCTGCCCCAGTTACATAGGCAAAGCCGCGCTCAATCAGCGTCTCGATCATACGGATGATCTCCGCCATGGTCTCGGAGACGCGCGGAAAGACATCGGCACGGCGTACATTGAGGGCGTCCATCGCCTTGAAATACGCCGCGATGTAACGGTCGGAAATCTCCTTCCATGTCACCCCCTCGCGGTTCGCGGCGTTGATGATCTTGTCATCCACATCTGTAAAGTTCTGAATATAGCGGACGCGATAGCCCTTGCGTGAAAGAAATCGGCGGATAACATCCCATGTAACAAAAGGACGCGCATTGCCGATATGCGGATCGTTGTACGGCGTCACGCCGCAGCAGTATATACTGACCTCGCCTGTGCGCAGCGGATGGAACTCTTCCTTTTTTCGCGTCATTGTATTATAGACGGTAAGCATCGTATCTCCCCTTATTTTCGCTCTTCCAGACTGCTCAGGCGCGTCTTCAGTGCCTCGATCTCCTGCCGCATCGCCTCAATCATCTCTGCCTCCGGGTCAGGCAGCATATTGTGATCAAGATCGATATCCAACTCGCTTGCAATCTCCTCTGCACTCTCATCATATGCAAGCGGAAGTTCCCGTTCCTCAAGCCGCTCTGCTTCCGCTCGAACACGATGTCCGTTCATCACGACAATACGCCCTGGGATGCCGACCACAGTCGCGTGTGCAGGAACAGGGCCGAGTACGACGGAGCCCGCACCAATCTTTGCATGATCTCCTACGGTAAAAGAACCGAGCACCTTTGCACCGGACGCAACGACGACATTGTTGCCGAGCGTGGGATGGCGCTTCCCCTTCTCCTTGCCTGTACCGCCGAGCGTCACCCCCTGATAGAGCGTAACGTTCCTGCCGACTTCAGCCGTCTCGCCGATAACGATCCCTGTGCCGTGATCGATGAAGAATCCCTCGCCGATCGTCGCGCCCGGATGAATCTCAATACCTGTCAGAAAGCGCGCGAAATTGGAGATCAGCCGAGGGAGAAGGACCCACCCGCGCACATAGAGCGCATGCGACAGGCGATGCAGCCAGATGGCATGGAGTCCGCCGTAGCAGAGAATGACCTCGATCACGCTCTGTGCCGCGGGGTCTCGCTCAAAGACAACGCGGATATCACGTTTGATCCTTGCGAACATAGCAGCTTCCTCTCTCCGATACATATGCTGGCAGCAAAAGAAATGCGCCCGCATCTCTTCAGAGACGCCGACGCGCAGATCGCCTTTGATTTCTCCTTTATTCTACCAAAAAAGGGGAGCGTGCGCAAGAACAAGGAGATTGCTGTCATAAAAACACCCGCAGGAAATCTCTGCACGTGTTTTGGCTAAACGAAAGAAAGGCCGTGCCGAGGCTAGATCCCCTCTTCGTTTCGTCCGTGATGCGGCTTGCGGCCGACAATCTGCATCGCGCGCAGCGTCTCCGTCAGCACCTCTACCTCGTATTGGAGCTCCATGCCCTCCACGCGCTTCAGAACATCTCCTTTATGTGTGGAGACATAGCGCGGCGGCAGGTTGTTCAGCGCAATCATCATCATATCTGTGCAGCATCGATCGCACATGCAGATGTCGGGATACTGCGGAGCCAGTCGCTCCAACATATATCCGACGGCATCCTCCATATAGTTCTTAAATGGCAGGTGCTTCATCACTGCGCTCCTTTCTGCGTGCTGTGGATTAGCTCAGACGAACGGTGTATATGGTTCCCTTGTCGTCCCTCGCCGCGAGACTCTGCTCCGAGGCAACCGTATATTCAATCGTGTTTGGCGACTTCTTGCGAATGTAGACGCCGACCTCGTCGGCATCGCTTACGTCGGCATCGTCAATCATGCAGCGTACCATATGCACCTCCGCCGCCTTCATGTGACCCTTCAACGCGCGCGGCTCCTGCGTATAGTAGAGTTCAAATTCATCTTCATCCGCATAGGTAAAGTAGGTCCATGTGCCGTAGTCGACACGGGCATCAATATCTACTTTAAAACATCCGCGCTCATTGAGACTGCCGAGGAAGTATGGGAACAGGAGCTCGTCATGCTCATCCACGTTCTTATTGATGATCTTGACATCTTTCCCTCCCTTGCGGCAGCGCAGAAGGCCAAATGCCACTCCCGTTTTCCCCGTGCGCAGGCGGTCAAATCCGTCAAGAAGGGACTTCTCCGTCCCCCTGTCCTCATCCTCCATGCCGAGCGGGAGGTAGAGCAGGAAGGGCGCATCCTTTCGCTGTGCCGGCGCTCCTTTTGCCGCGTCGGCTTTCTCCTTCTTCCATGCAGGCTCAGATTTATGCGGAGGACCGCTTTTTACCGTCTGCTGCGGTGCTCCGATCTGACGCGCGATATACTCATTGAACAGCTTGCGAACGATCGGCGCCTTGCATGAGTTGCCGGCAAGGAAGATATGCACCTGTCGAACGTCGCGCCCCTTAAACGCAGCCGCCATTGCCTGGAAGAAGTTCTCGACGCCGCGGCGAATGCGCGCCTCCAGTGCGCGCTCGAGCTTACGCACATTGATATGCAGACGGAGTTCTGCACGGTTGCCCGCATTCCCCGTCTTCTCTGACGAGAACAGCGTAATCTTCGTGTCGAATGCGTCTCCTGCCGCGAACTCCGCATAGCCTGCCCCGCGCTCCCAAAAGGGGCGCAGACGCTCGGCTAGGATCTTATTGTTCAGATGAGATGCCGCGTCGCGCGTCTCACGAACAAGCGCCTCTGCCCCGGCAAATGTCTCACTCTCGGGCGGCAGGGCAAATGTGATCTTATGGCGGCGCATCTCTGCGAGGTTGTCTTTGAACACCTCATAGGCGAGCAGTTCGAGAATATTCTCACCGCCGAGATACATATCGCTGCCGAAGCCAAACTGCTCGATGATGAATTTTCGCCGCCCGTTCTCCGGCACATATTCCACGCCGAAATCAAAATCCGTCGTTCCGCCGCCGAAATCGAATACGCCGTAGGCAACCTCCTCGCCCACGCGCTTCGGCTCAAGTCTGTACGCCTCAAGCGCGCTGACCGCATATGCCGCCGGCTCATTCGCCCCGTCATAAACGCGGAAACGGCACATCATCTCGGGATCATCGAGCAGCGCTTTCGGCAGGCTCTTCCGAAGTCCGCGCTCAAAGCTCTGCCGAATATGCTCGCGAACACTCTTTTCATATCCCACGGGGAAGGAAAGAATATAGTCCAGGTAGATATTGCGATGCATATTGTTGATATAAAGGCCGAGATAGTAAGCATAGATCTCGATCGGATCAAATCCGCCCGCGTCGAGGGGCTGCGTCTCCGCATACGGCTTGACCTCCTGGATATAGCCGTGTCGATCTTTCAGGATCGGTGAGTTCGCCGTATCGCGCGTCCAGCGCTTGAGCTCACTGAACACCGAGTAATAGACGGCGATGCCCTCCGCAGACTGCCGCTCAAAGATCGCTTCTGCTGCCTGATGAGACGCCGTCACCTGTGCCCATTCCGTGTAGGGCCGACCTGCACGTGCGCGATAGAGCTGCTTAAACTTCTCGATGTCGATCAGTTCGATCGCCGTCGGATTCTCATAGTCCTGGACGGTCGGCTCGTTCTCATAGTCCCCCTTGCCGATGCGCAGGAGGCGCGCTTCACGGTCGCGGCAGACAACCACGGTGCTGCGCGTACCGAAGTCAATGGCACAGGTGCCGTTCATGATAACATCCAGCTGGGGCGGACGCGCCACAAGAAAATCTGTCGACGGCAAGCGAAGGCAGACGCTGTCCTCACGGCCCTCCTCCGTCAGTTCCTCATAGAGATCCCAATGGCCAAGGCTCATATCTGTCAAAATACGCTCTGCATAGGGCTGAATATTAGCGCGCACATGGTCGACGTTCAGGAGCTCCTTTTTAAAGGGCTCAATGGAGAAATCCAGCGCAACTGAACCCGTATTGATCGCCGTCTCGATGATGCTCTGAATATCGAAGCTAATGCCGAAAATCGTCTCCTTAAAGCGTCCCGCCACAACATCCTCGGCAAATCGTTCATGATCAAAGACAAGCTGATCCGCCTCGATGCGAATATAGGAGCGGATCTTCGGATACTCGGCCACCAGGCGCCTCAGGCGCTCCTCCTGCTCATGCGAGACGTCCTCTGCATTGAATTCGTCCGCAATCCATTTCAGGAAACTCTGCGCACCGCCCTTCTCCATGCCCAGCGAGAACATGTACTTCTTATTAACGATGGACGCCGTCTCATCCTTCAGCTTCGCAATGTCACTGCCAATCTGACGTCCAAAGCGAAGCGAGCTCTCGTAAAAAAACTGCCGAAAAGCATCCTTTTTCAAATGTAAGCTGCGCATGAGCACCGGGCGCCCCGCTGCCTGCACCTCTTTTCGCGCCATTCATTCATCTCCTAACGAAAACCAATTAAACCCTTGGTGTAAATATTCTTCGCATTCAGTCAAAATCCTTTTTCAATACGCCTATAATAAAAAAGTCCTGCGGAAAAACCGCAGGATAAACATACAAAAAATGGTGCGCTCGGCGGGAGTCGAACCCACGCTTTCAGCTCCGGAGGCTAACGTCCTATCCACTGGACTACGAGCGCGCTGTGAAGGCACAATGTGCATTATATCTTAAAAGCAGCTATTTGTCGAGTTGTTTTTCACCCTGTGCCCCGTCGTTCTTTTCCCCGGCACTTGCAGCTGAAACCGGTGCAAAATAGGCGCGTATCGCGTCGACCTCATCCTCGATGAAGAGCGCGACCGGAGATTCGCGAAGCATGACAAGTTCGAGCAGACGTGCCTGCTCGGCCGGTTTCTGCTCCTTCATTGACACGGGATCTGCCGCAGCACGCGTCAGCGTGATCGCCTTTTGCTCCGCTGCAGCATATTCATTTGTTTTGTTCAATATACTCGCGAGCTGATCATAGACGCGGTCTGTCAGCTCGATTGGCGGAGCGTTCTTCTCGATTCGGCTGCGCAGCTCCTGCATCTCCTGCTCAAGATCAGAAAGGCGCGCATACGTGACCGAGAGTCCGACAGCCCCCTCCTTTGCGTCGGAGAGAATCTGATGATAGCGCGTCCAATTGCGGTCCAGTTCCGCAATCTGCTTTTGATAGGTTCCCCACCATGGCATGAAAGACTCCTGATCACGGATGATGACAGCGCGGGCCTCCGGGGTCAGCGGCGGCGCAGCCCTCTCCGCAGTCTGCATCCGAAAGACAACGCCGCCAAGCACGGCGAGCAAAGCGACAAAAATAAGAAAGATGCGCCGCGGCAGATAACGAAATAAGATCATCAGCAGCACAACGACAATTGCTGCCAGAACGTAGATCAGCATAAACTTCTCCAATAAAACTCAAGCGTCGGCACGGTACTGCAGTGCCGCACGATCCAGTATATGAATGCGCCCGCGTGCGGTCTCCACCATGCCTTCCTGACTGAACTCGCGGATCAGCCGGCTGACCACTTCGCGCGCTGTGCCGAGAGACTGTGCCGTCTGCTCATGTGTCAGGCGGATCTCGTCATCGCCTGTCCGCTCAGATTCTGCAAGCAGAAACCTCGCAAGCCTCCTGTCCGCAGAGATGAAGAGCGCCTGATGAAACTTCCCCAATATCTCTGAAAGCCGCTGCATGGAACGCTCATATGCGGCGACACGCACATGAAGATTCTCGCGTAATATTTGCCGTACCACAACCGTATCCGAAAGAAACAGCCCGGTATCCTCATCAGCCTCAATCGAGATGTCGCATAAATTCCCGTCAAAAAGAGCAGCAGCAGTAAGCAGTGCAGCATCCCCTGGACGAAGAAAACAAAGCGTGAACGCGCGCCCCTCCTCCGAAAGGATATATACGCGCAAAACGCCGGATATAATATGCAGTATCCCTGCACTGCCGAGGGGGCCGCGGTAAACAGAAGTGCCTTTTCTGAAGCGCATAAAGCGCGTATTCCGAAGCAGAACATCCTGCTGCGCATTTGTCAGTGGATGCCACAGATCAAAGGAATCGATATAATCTCGAAAATGATAGTCCTCCGAAGCATGCACCGACATATCCGTCCCCTCTTTCCCTTTGATCTCCGCTAATTCTGCAGATAACGGAGCACCGCAAGGCCTGCCTCGGCGCCCTCATAGACCGCCTTTGCGATCTGCAGCAGGCCGCCCGTGCAGTCTCCAGCTGCATAAACACCGGGAACATTGGTTGCCATATGTTCGTCCACAACGATCTTCCCGTCGTTCAGCAATATGCCGAGTTTTTGAGCGAGCTCCGTGGCTCCTGGAGTTCCGATCGCGATAAAGACACCGTCCGTCTCCATCTCCGTGCCGTCCGCGAATACGACCCGACGGACACGGCGCTCCCCCCCGATACGTGCAATACGCCGAGACTCTGCAGCAATCTCATTCGGAATCTTAATGGCCGGCGGCACACCATTGCTCAACAGACATACATGGGCGGCATGCGGCAATAGAATCCGAGCCTCATGGAGCGCATATGCTCCCGCACCGATGACGGCGACTTTTTTCCCGCGGTAAAAGAATGCGTCACAGCTCGCGCAGAAGCTGACGCCGCGCCCCTCAAATTCCCTGATTCCCGGCAGAGAGAGTGTCCCGCGCCGTGCCCCCGCCGCAAAAATA
>ERZ773055.175-NODE-175-length-44486-cov-4.431298_pt1 | contig 44486 bp, 36 predicted proteins | sample MGYA00580515_ERZ773055 | MGnify/ENA primary metagenome ERZ773055 (study PRJEB29015, sample SAMEA2737993) | human oral metagenome | biome: human oral; feature: human-associated habitat; material: dental | place: China | collected 2064 ...
CTTTTTTGCATATCCGCAATGAACGCGTCAAAGCTCGCCTTCTCTGCGCTTGCGACGATGATTTGCCGCGCAATCTCGCGGTTGAAATCCTCGACGCTTTGTTTCTGCTCGCCCGAAATTTCAATGCCGCTTAGCTCGTAAAAATCGGAATTTACGCGGTTTAAATTTAACGCTATAAAGGCGCAAAGCGCGATGAAAACCGCGCCGAATACCGCTAAAATCGCGTTCTTACTCATCTAAGCTCACGACGCCAGAAAATACGTTTTCGCTCACGTCGCCGTTAGCGTTACTGATCCGTAGCACCCTGACGTAGGCACCGCCCTCGATCACGATATTTTTAAAGATATTTTGCAGCATCCCTTTTGGGCTTAGCTCGGCGCGCCACGCATCTTTGCTGCCGCTTAGCGCGATAGAGAAATTTTTGCTAAGTCGCGCTACGTCCAGGCGCGAGATCGCCAAAAAGGTGTCCTTATCAAAAAGCGAATCGGCGCTTTTGACCCACGCTTCGCCGCTGCGCTCAAAGACGCCGTCCGCACCGATTTTTAGCTCGCTTCGCACCGGCTCTAGCGTCGTCCAAAACAGCTCGCCGCCTTTGATTTTAAACTCGCCGCTGCTTCGCACGGGCTCGGCAAAGCCCTCGATGCTGAGCGTTTCGCTAAATTTGCCGCCGATATTATCGGTCTTAAGCGCCAGATCGCTTACTTCAAGCGCGCTCGCAAGTCCCAAAATCGCCAAAAATAAAGCTAAAATTTTCATCGTAGTCCTTTAAATTTTATGCTCGCTAAATTTTACTGCTCGTTATCGCTAGACAAAATTTCATTCGCCGCGGCATTTTTAGGGCGGTTTTGCTCGGGCGCGGCTTTGCTTGCCGATGAAATTTTATCTGCTGCTGAAATTTTATCTGCCATTGAAATTTTACCCGTGGAATTTTTCTTTGCTAAAATTTTATCCGCGCACTCCCTTAGCTGCGGCGGTATCTCATACAGAGTCCTTTTGGAATCAAGCTCCACCACGGCTTGCGACGTGGTTGCCTTGGCTAGGAGCGCGCCGGATGGGCTTTTGATGCGGTAGGAGAATTTTATGATCGTGTCGCATTCGAGCAGCTCGATGCTCACCGCAACCTCGTCGTCAAAAAGTATCGGCGCGATAAATTTAAACTCCATTTTGATAATGGGATATATAAATCCATCATCTCTCATCTGCATATATGTGTAGCCCGCGTCGCGCCAAAACTCGCATCTAGCGTCCTCGCATAGCTTTACGTAGTTGCCGTGCCACATCACGCCCATCGGATCGGCGTCGTAAAATCTGGCGCGAAATTTATACTCTTTCATTCTTCTCTCCGCTATGAAATTTTTCGTCTTGCGCGGCGGATTTTGCAGCGCTCAAATTTGAATTATCTAAATTTAGCGCAGTATCCGAGTCCGTCGTACTTTTCAAATTTGACGCCGTATTTAAACTCGTCGTGTCATTTAAATCCGCTGCGCCATTTAAATTTGACGCAGTATCCATGCTCGTCTCGCCGAAATTTACGGTGCCGTTGCGCTCCGCATCGCTCGCGTTTTTTCCTTGTGCCCAAAAATCAAAGAAATTATACCATTGAGAAGGAAATTCTTTGGCATAAAGCTCTAGCTGCCGCACGTAGCTTTTAAGCGCTAGCGCGACCGATCGCGCCTTATCGCGGCTCTTTAGCGGCGCAGGCAGCGGTTGTAGCCGCAGCTCGTGGCCGCTGCGCCCCTCGTAGCACCATAGGCTAAATAGCGGCGCGTCCAAAATTTTAGCAAGCAGGTAACCGCCGATCGGGAAGTTCGCGCTGCGTCCTAAAAAATCCTCGCTTTGAAATTTATCTGAGCCCACCGGCATGCGATCGCCCATTATCGCGATGTGCTCGCCGTTTTGCAGCAGCTCTTTGATTTGCAGCATCTCGCCGATGCCTAGCTCGCCGACGTAAAGAATTTTCACGCCGCCGCCCATCTTTTCGATAAATTTCATAAAATTTTCGCTGTGTTTGCGAAAGATCAGCACGTTAATTTTTATCCCCGCCGTGCTTGCCGAAAGGGCGCGCGCGATCTCGGTGTTGCCGAAGTGCGAAGTGATTAAAATTTTGCCCGTTCCGTCGCTTAAAAGCTCCTTCATACCGCTTTGCACGCGAATTTGATCTAGCGCGATCTTGCCGTTCCAAACTGCGATTTTTTCGCAAAGACTGAGGGAAAATTTATAAAAATTCGCGTAAATTTCGCGGGCCTTGGGCTCGCGATCAAGCGCGCGCCGCAAAAACTCCCTAATCGCGCGCCGTTCGTTTTTAAGCAGCGCAAAATAGATCGCCGAGATGCAAAGCGCGGTACCTCGTATGCAAAAATCGGGCGTGTAAAGCGTGACGAAGCGGGCTAAATTTAAAAGCGCCGCGCCCGCCTTTTCGTTGTTTTCGCTCCAGTGTTTAGCCTGTGTACCGCTGCTGGTCGTTTCGCGCTCGCTTTTTGCTACGGGCTTTTGCGCGGTGTTGGTATCCTCTCGCTCTCTCTCGTCGCGGCTGCTTTCTGTCGTGCCTGAATCGAGATCTTTTACGGCATAAGGGCTTTCTTCTGCAGCGACGGGAGTGCTCTTTACCCCTTTTTGCACGGAAGACCTGCTATCTGCGCTCTTAGCCTTCGGCTCTCGTGCGGCGGCTAGATCATTTTGCGCCCCCATATCGCGGCTATTTTCTACGGCGCTTCGATCGTGCTTTTTCGCCGCACCGATCATGTTGCGCGGCTTTGTCGCGTCATTATGTACGTCGATGTTTCCAAAAAGCGAGCTAAAGCGGCGAAGCGCCCTTTTTGCAAGCCAAAGCGGAAGCCCGCAAAATAGCCTAGCGTGCATCAGCGAAATTCCGAAATTATCCCGAAACGGCGCAAAGTGGCTCACTCCGCCCGCTTCGTAGCGCACCGCTAGATCGAGCCATTTTATCTCTAGCCCCGCGCGCACGGCTAGGATTAAAATTTCGGCATCAAAGCTCATCCTGCGGCTTTTGGTGTAGGGCAGAAGCGGCACGATCCCCTCTAGCGGGTAAATTCTAAAGCCGCACATCGCGTCTTTTATGCGGTGCGAGAGGGTATTTATCACGCACCAAAAATTCATTATCTTGCGTCCGTGCAAGCGGGATTTGGGCGCGCTTTCGTCATACGCGGGCGCGGCGCATATCAGTGCGGCGGGCTGCTTTGCCGCAAGCGCCAAAAACTCCTCGCATCTGCCTACGTCGTGTTGAAAGTCTGCGTCGATCTGAAAGGCATGCGTAAATCCAAGCTCCTTCGCCCACGCCAGCCCGTCGCACACGGCAGCGCCTTTGCCGCCGTTTTGCGCGCGGGTGTAAATTTGAGCCGCAAGCCCCTTTAGCGCGCTTTTGCTCGCTTCGTCGCTGCCGTCGTCCACGATCAGCACGGGCGCAATGGGCGCCAGGGCGTGCACGAGCTCGGCGATGCGCGCGGGGTGGTTGAAGTAGGGCAGTAAAAACGCGGGCTTAAAGGCAAATTCTTCCACTGGCACAGACCTTGTCGTTTGAAATTTCAAAGCGGAGTTTGCCGCTTGCTTCGGTGATTTTGATAAAAATTTCATCGCCGGGGCGGATGAAATTTTTAAATTTTAAATTTTCTATCTTTTGCGTGCCGTCCAGCTCGTAGCCCAGGGCTTTTGCGCAGATCAATACGAAGCGAAGCTGCATAAACGCGGGCACCAGCGCAAATCGCGCAAAGTGTCCGTCGAAATAAAAGTCGCTAGCGCGCACCTTCGCGCGAAACTCATTCTCCGCGCTTTGCTCGAAAACGGGCGCCTCGTAGCGCTGCAGGGCGCTTAAAAAGTCCTTTTTGCTTAGCTTGCCTTGCTCGTTAAAAGGCAGCTTGCTCGCGATTTTGAAGTAGCGCAAAATCGCGCCGAATTCGGGCTTCAAAAAGGCCTTCAGCTCGTCCGTGACGCCCTTTTTGCCCCCTGCGCGAAACGCCTGCTCGCCGCGCTCGCTAAGCTTGATAAGAGCTACGGCGCGGTCGCGCTGCGGGTGCAGATCGATCCTGCATTCGCCGATAAATTCGTGCGAACGGAGCTTAGCTTCGAGCAGATCGAGGCTCACGCGGTTTTCGTTGATTTTGACGGTGCGGTCGCTGCGCCCCAAAAGCGTGATCTCGTCTGCGCGCACATAGCCGAAATCGCGGCTTTCGAAGCGCTCGCACCAAGGCGAGCTGATCGTAAACTCGCCCGCTTGCGAAAATTGGTCGGCGGGCTGCTTTATCGTAAATTTATCGCAAAGCCCCTCTGCCTGCGCAAATTTATCGTCGTGTTTCGTCGCGGAGCTCGATATGGAGCTGTTTTCTGTATCGGTCGCGGTTTTATCGACAGCGTCTGCATTAAATTTAGACGCCTGCTTGCCCGAACGGCCTGTGTCTTGTTTGTCTGTATTTTGCCCGTCCGCACGGCTCGTTTTGGGCTCTGCCGCAGAATTTTTGCCGCAAGAGCTTGCCGCAGGATCAAAGAGCTCGCCATCGCGTTTTGTCGCGCCGCTATCAATATCCGTGCGGATCTGCACGCTAACGGGAGCAAATTTCTTAAGCCCCGCGCCTTCGTTGCAGGCGATCACTCCCGTTTCGCTGGAGCCGTAAATATCGACGATGTGGGCACTGCTAAGCACTCGCAACCTATCTCGGATTGCAGGACTTAGCGGTGCGCCCGCGCTAAAAATGGTGCCCAAAGGCGCTATGTTTGCAGCATCTGCATGTTCGCACAGCGCGCCTAGCACCGTGGGCGAGCTGATCAGCACGGCGCCGGCAAGATCGGCTGCGAGGATGATTTCAGGGTAGTTTAGGTCGCCTTTTTGCGTGCGCGAGCCGCAAAGTAGCGGCACGAAGATGCTAAAGGTAAGCCCAAACATATTTTGGTGCGAGACGCCCGATAAAAATCGATCGCTTGCGCAAAGGCCGAATCTTTCTACTAAAAATTCCGCCTCTAAAACCATATCGCGCAGGCTTTTTTCGATATTTTTCGCCTCGCCCGTGGAGCCTGAAGTTTTGATATAAAATTTTTGATCGGCGCGCAGTAGGCGCAAAGAGATAGCCTCTTGCTCGCAGGGCGCGTGATTTTGCGGCGCGTTTTTAGATGAAATTTTAGGCGCGGATTTTCCCGTATCGTGCGGCGAAATGTTTTCTAAATCATGAGGGCTGAATTCGTCTAAATTTTGCGCTGCGGCGAGATTTGGAATTTTTACGTCGCCGCCTAGATGAAATTTACCGCTAAATTTGGGCTCTCGCAGCAGTACGGGCGCAAAACCCGCAATCAGCGTGCCGAAAAAAAACGCGATGAACTCCGCCGCATCCTCGCCGTAAATTTCGATCATCGGCGCGCGCTTTTGCTCTTGCGTCTGCGCCGCTTGCAGGGCGCGCGCGGCACCTGCGCCGCCGCTAGAATTTTCCGCGTCATTGAAATTTACGCTTCTGTTAGAATTTTCCGCGTCTTTTAAATTTACATTTGCCGCGCTGCTTTGGGATTTGTCCGCGCCTTTTAAGTTTACCGCTTCGCTCCGCTTGCATCCAGTTTTTGCCAAATCGCGCGCAAGAGCCGCCGCGGCAAGGATTTCGCGCTCGTAAGGCTTCAAAGAATTAATCAAATTTTTTAACATAAAATTTCCTAAAAATCATCTCGCCGCCGATCAGCGCGCCGATGAGGACGTATGAGATCGCGCCGCAATAAACGCTCCAATAAATTTTATCTCGCGGTAGTAGCAGCGCCGCGCTAAGTAGACCGTTTAGCACGAAAAATCCGAGCCAAACTTCGGTCAGCTTGCACGTGTAGACGCGGCCGCGCTCGTTGAGAGCTGGCTGCTTCAAAAGCGCTAAGCGCGTGATCGCGGGCGTCGATCTTAGGCTGAGCGCGAAAAGCGCCGCGAGCGAGAAATTTATTATGAGCGGATACAGATACGCAAGCGCTCCACCTCCAAATAGGGCGCACAGCGCAAAAAATGCCGCGCTTGCGCCCTTAATAGCTCGATCTTTACTTTCAAAAACGGCTCGCGCTCCCCATAGCGCGCTCATCGCCGCGAGCAAGCAGACCCGCGCGCCGCCGTGCAAAAAATAGAGACCGAAAGGGTAAAACACGCTTAAAATTATGGTAGCTGTTTTTAAAAATATCGTTCGTCGCAATCTTTGTAATCCTTAAATTTAGCCGCGAGGGTTTAGTTTCTGCCGCGGCAGCTTTAGCTTCGTCACGGCGGTTAGGCTCTTGCCGCGGGCGCGATCGGCGCGATTATTACCACACTTCGATACTTTAAATTTAGCTTCGGCGTTCAAATTTTAGGCGCCATGCTTTTAAAATTTAAATTTAGCCTTGCTCGCCGCATTTAAATTTCAGCAGTGCCGCTTTTAAATTTAGCTACGCCTTAATTTAACTCGCACCGCCGCACTCGCGATCAGATTCGCCAAATTAGATTTAGCCGAAATTTTAAAATTTTTAAAATTTTACGAAAACAGTGACCGCAAAAGAAACAACGCCTTTTAAAATTTCAAAATTTCATTCAAGCTTGCAGATTAAAATTTTGATCTGCGAAGCGCTTTATATGCTAGCTCAAAAGCGGCAAATAAGCGGATTTTGTGCCGCGCCGCCTAATAAGCGCTAAGCCCGCAAAAGCCGCGCACCTTTGATAATATTCGTCGCACGTTATCAAATCACCGCGCGCCGTTAAATAAACGACGCCTATGTTATCCGCTCGCTCGCCATCTTTGTGCCGCCGCAAAGTAAACTACCGAGCCGCCGCACGCGCGATCTTGCCGCGCCGCACGGCGAAATTTAACTCTCGCCGCTGGTAGTTTCCCCACTCGCGCCTTGATCGAGCTTCGCCGCTACGGCATCCACGATGTCGCCAAGGGTTTGGATGTTTTTAAAATCATCGGGCATCAGCTTATAGCCCGTGTTTTTCTTGACGTAATCGACCAGATCGATCGCGTCGATGCTATCGATCTGTAGATCCTCGTAAATTTTAGCCTCTGGCACGACCTTGCTCTCGTCGATCTCGAAAAGCTCCACAAGCGCCTTTTTTAAAATTTCAAAAATTTCATCTTTACTCATTTTTACTCCTATTTTCGGCGATGTATTGCGCCAAAGACGCAACGGATGAGAAAATTTGCTTTAAATTTTGGGTTTTTGAGTTAAGCACGATGCCGTATTTTTTCTGCACCAAAAGCCCGAGCTCCAGCGCATCGACTGAATCAAGCCCCAGCCCGTCGCCAAAAAGCGGCTCGTCGTCATTTATGTCGCCTGGTGCGACGTCTTCGAGGTTCAGCCCCGAAATGATCAGCTCCTTAAGTTCCAAAATTTCTTCGTTCACAGATTCTCCTTTTCATATAGATTTGATATTTTTTCGTAGAGTTTGCGCACTCGGATCGGGTTTGGACGATCCGGCTCAAAGCCCGTTAGATCGAGCGCGCACAGCTCGTAGAGGTCGTATTTCATCCGAACCTCGGGCGTATCGTACCATACTTGTCCTTTTTTTAGGCTTTTAGGATCCATTTTTATCGCGACGCAATTCATATTTTTTGCGAAATTTATCGCGATGTAAAACGCTGCTTTGTGCATGGCGATGCGATCTGCGGTGCGCGTGCCCTCTGGGAAGATGATTAGGCTTTCTCCTCGCTCAAGGGCGCTGCGGCATGCATCTATCATCGCTTCCGAGCCGGTGTTTGGGATGTAGCCCGCGGCTGCGATGGCGGCGGAGAGGAAGGGATTTTTACACAGACTTTCCTTGACTACGCAGTTTGCGCGCCGCACGTGAGCTAAAAAGATCACCACGTCAAGCAGGCTGGGGTGGTTTGCGATGATGAGAGTGCCGCTAGGCGGGAGTTTGCAGCGCCAGCTCACGCCGATACTGCCGTAAAGACGCGCTAGCAGCAAAAATATGCGCCACGAGATCATTATGAAATCGCGCACGAAATTTCGCACGGCCTCTATGCGGTTTAATCGCAGTAGCGCTACTGGGAGGAAGAGTAGGTTGCCTATCATACACAGCGCGCCGAAGCTAGCGAAGGATAACGCGATGCCGATCTGTTTAAGCTTGCGCCTTAGCGGATCTGTCTGCTTCATCGCGCAGCGCCTCTTTCGACGGGGGTTTCGCAGCAGCTCTCGTTAAGGATTGTACGGCTATCGGCGAGGGTTTTGTTGTTCTCAGCGGGGATTTGATGGCTCATCATGCGCGAGATCTCGATAAAATTTCTACGGCTAACCGCCTGTTGCATCGCAGCGGAATTTTCGCAGTTTTCTGTGCGCGATATTTCGGTTTGCGGCGTGTGCCGAAGCAATAGAGCTTTTATGGTCTGAGCGGAAGCTTTGGCGATCTCGGCGCCGTGCATATGCCGAAACGATGGAATTTTTGCGGCGCGCAGTAAACTGTGTTTTTGTGGAATTCTTATCGTTTGCCGTATATGCTGCCCCGGTGAAATTTCCTCAGCTTGCCGCGTGCTTCGTCGTGCGTATTGCAGCGATGGAATTTTTATCTTTTGCTGCGCATATAATCGCGACGAAATTTCCGAGATTTGTTGCGTGCGCCGTTGCGACGAAATTTCTGCGAAGCGCCATATATACTGCTTTGACGCCGCTATATGGCGCGCCGTCTGATTAAATTTATAGCTCGCGGCGCAGTTAAATTTAAAATTTATCGCAACGCCTTGTCGTATGCATTTTGCCTGATAGGCTACTTGGTTCATCGCGCGGCTAAATTTAAACTCGTAACCCAAGCTTTGTTCTGCTGAAAATATGAAATTTGCAGCCCGCTGCGCGTAGCATTTCAGCTCGTCACATCTGTCTTTATAGCGGAATTGCGCGGTGTTTTCTACGCGCCGCTGCGGTAAAATTTTTATGGCTCGCAGCTCGCATTGTTTAGGCGGATTTTTTTGGGTTCGTTGCGTATGCCTCGGTGGCGCATTTTCGCAGCACGCCTCATTGCAACGCGATTTGGAGGCGTATGGCGCGCGCCCTTTCGGCGTGCTTTTAAGATGCGCCGTTTGGACGAGTTCGTATTTGATAGCGCGGCTAAATTTAAAATATTCATTGTATCTGAGCTTGGCGGAGCGGCTAAATTTAAATCTCATCGTTCGGGTCTTTGCGGCTCCGCGTGGCCTGGGATTTTGATCAAATTTGCTCGTCTCGCCGCGCTTGCTCATGAGGTGGAATTTTACCATTTTAGCGCTCACGATCTTGCCTCAAAAAAGCTGCGATTTTGGCGGGATCTTTGACTCGCCAAAGATAGTCCAAAACCCCGTCGCTGCTACGCCATTCGCGCTTGTCGGAGAGGATTTTAGCCAAAAATTTCACCGCGGTATCTAGCGGGATTTCGCCGCCCTCTTTAAAGCTTCGTAAAATTTCATTCTCAGCTCGCGGTTTTGGATTTTGTGCCTCTAGGCTCTGTGTCGTCGCGTCCGCAACGTGCGGCGAAATTTCGATCTGCACGTCATCTCCGCGCTGAAGCACCAAAAGTAGGGCGCAGGTGAAGTCGCAGCGCTTCAGATAGTCGTTATTTGCCTCCTCAAAATAGCAGAGCAGGGCGATTTTATCGTTATCCGACTTGCATTCGCCGTCCTTTCCTGCTCCGTTCGCATCCTGCGCGGAGCCGAACTCCCCCGCGCTTTCTTTCAGTCTTGCAGCCGCGATTATTGCGCCGTTTTCGAGCGCGCACGCCGCGGAGATCGTCGAAATTTCGGCATGGTTTTGCGTAAAAATCGCATTTTGCGCCGCGATCGCATTGAGTACGCTGACGCAAAAGCTCGAAGGCGAGACGCTTTCGTCCATCGAGCCGAGCAGGCTAAAACAGCGGTTGATCTCGCCCAGGCGCGAGCAAAAAATAAGCGGCATCTCTTCGTGCTTCGTCGCGGCATTATCGTCTGTTTTGAAATTTTGCCTTGCCGAATTTAAGGAATTTTCATTTATCAAATCTTGCGGCGTCGAATTTAGAGAATTTTCATTTGAAAAATCCTGCGGCGATGGGTTTTGCGCGGCGGTGCGGATTTTGCTCGCGTCTAAATCTTGCGACGCAGGATTTAAGGAATCCTCCTCGGCTAAACTATGCGGCGTATTTTGCGAAATTTCGCCTAAAAGCGAGATGCAAAGTTTCGCCCCAAGCCCCAAGCGACGGCGCTGTAACGGCGGGATGTGCGCAAGAGCTGGCTTTTTCTTTAAAGCTTCGAGCGCTAAAATTTCCTCTTTTAAGCGGGCGTGAGTAGAAATTTTTAAATTTTCTACAAAGCTGTTTTGTAAAGCCTCATCCTCGCGCGCGGCGAAATTTTTATAAAGCTCCGCCGTATTTTCGGAGCCGCAATCAAAAGCGCGCGCGGAGCTAAATTTAGACGTGTCCGCTTCTTGTTTTAATCCCCGCTGTGAGCCGAGCTCGGTAGAATTTTCATTAAAACCTTCTGCGGCAAGGTCGCGATCCACGCTTTCATTATTTTCGCACGCTGCAAAATTTGCGGGATTTATGAAATTCTGCTCACAGCCTGGAATATTTGTAAAATCTTGCGTAGAATTTAACGCGAAATCATACGTAAAATTTTGATTTGCATCGCAAGCGAGATCGGAATCTCCGCCTAAGTTTACTTCGGAAATTCCGCTCGAGCAAGCGGCGAAATTTTTATAAAGCTCCGCCGGCTCGCCCGAAATTATCGCGCTTGCGTACGCTACGCCGAAGCTTAGTTTATTTTGCAATATAGCCTCTTAGCGTGACGCCGTTCATTATCGAGCCTACGCCGCATTCAAACTCTTTGTCGCTCACGAAAACGTTTTTATAATAGTAGCTCGTGATGTTGACGACCTTGTTGCCGCCCTCTTTTTTGGCGCGGTCTTGAAAGCTAAGCAGTGCCGATAAAAACGCGCGGTTGCATGCGGCTTGATCGGTCTTGTTGACGCTATTTGTTTTTTTGTTCGAGCTTAGCTGCTGCGTGATCTTTCTGCCTGCGGATTTGTTGCCGAAGTAGAATTTTATGTTCGGATCAAGCTTGGCTTTAGCGTCGGGCTCTGCGAGTGCCGCGGCGATCGGGAAGCGCACGATATCGTTCTTGGCATAAGCCGCATTAGCGACGAAAAGCGCCGCAACTGCGAAAAATAGAAATTTTTTCATTTTCTCTCCTTTAGTCGATAAATTTTTTAAAAATCAAAGAGGTGTTCACGCCGCCGAAAGCGAAGTTGTTATTCATAACGTAGTCGGTCTTTATCTCCTGCGGCTGCGTGAGGTATCTAAGCGGCGCGCACTGCGGATCGATATCTCGTAAATTTAGATTCGGATAGAATAGCCCCTCGTTCATCATCATCACCGAGATGAAGCTCTCTAGCGCTCCGCACGCGCCCAAAGTATGACCCAAATAGCCTTTATAAGAGCTCACTGGCGTTTGCGAGCCGAAAATTTCATGAGTCGCTATAGATTCTGCGACGTCGCCTTGTCTAGTCGCCGTAGCGTGGGCGTTTACGTGCCCGATGAGATCCGGCGAGATGGCGGCGTCTTTGAGCGCCAGCTGCATCGCCGCGCGCATAGTCTCGCTCTGCGGGCGGGTGATATGCGTGCCGTCGCAGGTCGTGCCGAAGCCCACTATCTCGGCGTAAATTTTAGCGCCGCGCGCAAGTGCGCTTCTGAGGCTTTCTAGCACGAATATGGCGCCGCCTTCGCCCAAAACCAGCCCGTCGCGCGCTATATCAAAAGGCGCGGGGCTGAGAGTAGGGGTGTCGTTTTTACAGCTTGTCGCGTAGAGCTTATCAAATACGAATGCCTGGCTTGGGTGCAGCTCGTCCGCGCCGCCTGCTAGCATCATATCCGCAAGGCCAAATTTTATCGCTTCGTAGGAGTAGCCGATCGCTTGAGACGCGCTCGTGCACGCAGAGCTCGTGGGGATGAGCCTACCTTTTAGTCCGTAGTAGATCGCGATATTTGCAGCGACGGTGTGAGGCATCATCTTTACGTATGAGTTGGCGTTGAAGGTGCTATCCTTGCCATGCAAAATATCTATGACTTCGCCAGTAGCCTTTGCATCACCGCTACAGCTACCCGCTGCGACGCCCATACGACCGTCCTTTATACGCTCATCTTCCAAAAGCCCCGCATCCGCCAGAGCTTCACCCGCGGCATCTACGCCAAGCATTGCTACCTTACCCATCGAGCGGGTATCTTTGCGGTTCCAGTGTGCAGGCGGCGCATAGTTCGGTATCGGCGCGCCTAGCCTGGTGTTTAGCTCCTCGCCGAAGATATCCCATTCGCTCATATAAACTACGGCGCTTTTTTGCTGCGCCAAATTTTGCTTTATGCTCGCCCAGTTCCGCCCGAATGCACAGACATTGCCAAAACCCGTAATGACTACTCTATTTAACATAATCCACCGTCTATTTTAATAACCTCTTTTGTGATGTATGCGGAATTTTCGCTTAGCAAAAACTCCACCAAATGCGCCACCTCGCTCGGCTCTCCGATGCGGCCTAGCGGGATTGCGCTTAAAATTTGATCGCTTGCGACCTCGTTTATACTCTCGCTCATCGCCGTTTTGATGAGCCCGGGAGCCACGACGTTTACCGTGATCTTGCGGCTTGCAAGTTCTATCGCTAGCGATTTTGCCGCGGCGATTAGGCCTCCTTTGCTAGCGGCGTAGTTGCTTTGGCCGCGGTTGCCGGCAATTCCGCTAACCGAGCTCATCACGACGATACGCCCGCCCTTTTTGGCGCGGATCATAGGCATCAGCGCGGGCTTTAGGACGTTATAAAACCCGCCTAAATTCGTATCTATCACGCTTTGCCAATCCTCGCGCTCGAACCACACGAAGGAGTTATCCCGCGTGATGCCCGCGTTTAGCACGATGCCCCAGTATGCGCCGTTTGCCTCTATGTCTGCTTCGATCCGCTCCTGCGCCGCGGCAGTGTCTGCGACATCAAATTTTAAAATTTGAACTTCCGCCGCGCCCGCATCCGAGCAGCGCTTCGCTACGTCTTTAAGCTTCGCTTCGTTGCGCCCGTTTAGCACTAAGCCGTAGCCCTTTTGCGCTAAATTTAACGCGCACGCCTCGCCGATACCGCCGCTTGCTCCGGTGATTAAAATTCTCTTAGCCATTTATACTCTTTATCATTTCGTCGCTCGCGCGCATTACACTTAGCGTGGCGCTTGCGATATGTTCGCCGCCGCAGCGGATCTCGCAATCGAAGATATATAGCCCCTCGCCGTCGCCCACGCTCTGCTTCGCCGTCGTAATCACGCGCTCGCCCAATTTTAAGCTTGCGCGCGAAATATCCAGGTTTCGCACTCCCAGCAAAAACCCAAGCCTCGCCTCGCCGTCGTTTCTGTAGCCCGAATACACGCCGATGCACTGCGCCATAATCTCCATATACGCGTAGCTGCCGAGCTCGCCGTCTTCGGTAAACGGCGAGTCCTCTTTAACGCTAAACGCGCAGCTCGCATACCCGTCGCTAATCTCTAAAATTTCATCCGCGAAGACCATATATCCGCTCTGCGGTAGGATGCTAGAGGCTCTCATACTCGTCCTATTATGGTTACGGCGTTGTCGCCGCCGAAAGCAAAATTTAGATTCATCGCGGTATCTACGCGCGCTTTTTTTGCTTCGCACGCGAGATTAAATTTAGATAGCGCCGCTGGAATTTCGCTCGTTTGCGAAGTTTGATCCGCGTCGCTTTTTAAAATTTTATCGTCCGCGCCTTGCAAAGCTTTAGACGCAGCCAAAATTTCATCCGCGCTGCTTTTTGAAATTTCACTCTGCGCGTTTTGCAAAATTTTATCGCCCAAGCTGCATAAAATTTGATCGTCTGCGCTGTTTAAAATTTTATGGTTTCGCTCGCCGTGTCGCGCCCGCGCGCCGCGAAAAATTTCAGCCTCAGAGCCGAGCCAAATTTTATCGTTCGCAAAATTCGGCGGGATCACGCCCTGTCTGATCGCCTCGTAGCACACGGCAAGCTCGATCGCCCCCGCTGCGCCCAGGGTGTGTCCAATCGCCCATTTGGACGAGCTTGCTGGCGCTAAGGGCAGGGCAGCGCTCATAGCCAAGGCCTCCATCGCGTCGTTAGCCGCAGTGCCGGTGCCATGCAGATTTACGTAATCCACGCTTTGCAGCCGCGCCGATTTTAGCGCGGTTTTGATCGCCGTGATCTGCATGCGCGCGCTAGGATCGGGCTTGGTGATGTGGTAGGCGTCGGAGTTTGCGGCGTGAGCCAAAAGCGCGACGTCGCTTATACGCTCGCGCGAAAGCACGAATGCGCAGGCTCCCTCGCCTAGATTTGTGCCTGATCGCGCCTCTGAAAACGGCTTTAGCGGCTGCTCGCTTAAAATTTCAAGTGCGCTAAATCCCTGCAGCGTGAGCTCGTCTAATGCATCGGCGCCGCCGAATACGACCGCGTCGCAAAGTTCCGCGTAGATGAGGCGCGAAGCTTCGATCAGAGCTTTGTTTCCGCTGGTGCAGGCGCTCGAAACTCCGATCGCGACGGATTTTAGCCCGAAGCGTTCGCGGATAAAATTTGCGGGGTTTGCGTGGGAGTTGCGCTCGAAGCAGAAGTTTTTAAATTTATCGTTTGCGGCTTTTGAATTTTTGGCGAAATTTTCGCTGTTTGCAGTAGAAATTTCACTGCGCGGCGCGGAGCTCTCGCCGTCTTGCGAGATAAAATTTCCCGCGTCTTTACCGCAAGCGAAAAATTCCGCATAGTTTTCCTGTACGCCGGTATTGGTGGTCGCAAACACCACTCCTACGCGGTGCGCGCCGAATTTTTGCACGGCTTGCTCGATCTGTTCCTGCACGCCTAGGCAGGCGCAAAGCGCCAGAGCGTTCGTGCGCGTGGCGTAGGCGCGATCTTTGATCCTCGGCAGCGGCGTATCCACGCGCCCGAAGATAAAATTTTTGCCGTATACGCTAAGCTTTCGCAGCGCGGATCTCTTCTCGCACAGCGCGCTAAAAAGCTCTGCGGCGCTGTTTGCGCCCGCACAGATGAGCCCGGGGTTACTTAGATACTGCGTCATATCGGCGCCCCTTTGCGTTTATGGTGAAATTCGGTTTATCCGCATTCTCAAGCAGGGCTAAAAATACGCGCTCGCTTTGCGAATCGGGCGGCAGGAAGCCGTCGTTGCGAAATTTAGCCTCGCTGCCTTTGATCGATAAAATTTTACGTGCGATCGGCGCGCCTAGCATATCGAGCCAGACGAGCTTGTAGCGGCTCTCCTCGCCGTTTGCGGGTGAAATTTTTGAGATCAGGGCTCTGCTTTTTACGCCGAGCTCGTCCGTCAGGATGAACTGCTTTTGGTTAAATTCCGCTATCTGCTCGGGCGCCTTGCGCGCGCATCCGTCTATAAAAAACGCGGCGCAAAGCAGAATGAAAGCCGTTTTAGAAATAGCGTAAAAACGATAAACAGGTCTCAAAAATTCTCCCTAAAAACGAGCGAAATCAAAATCTCGCCCTCCAAAATATAGCTATTGTGTGACCACGCCCTGCCGCGCTCATCAAGCGCCAGAGCCTCACCGCCAGCCCCACGCGCCAGCCCCACGCGAGCAAGCGCGTAAAAACCTAGGCTTCGCGCCTTAATCAGCGCCTCTTTGATCGTGTAAATTTTATAAAAAATGAGCATCTTTTCGCTTTCGTCTGTCGCCGCTAAAAGCTCGCGCTCAAAGGCGTTGAAACAAAACTCGCTCGCCGCGGCAAAATCCCGCGGTTTTAAAATTTCAAGATCGAGCCCGAACTTTTGCCTCGCAAAACCCACGGCAACGATCGTTTTGCCCTCCGCGCTTTTGTGTGAGATGCAAAATTCGCCGCGTTTTTTAAAGCGCGCCTTAAGCGCCCGTGAAACGCGAAACTCGCGCAGATGGGCTCTCGCGCGCGCCAGCTTTTTATCGCGCCTGCTCAAAAGCCGCCGCGGAGCGCACAGATCCTTGTCGGTGATTAAAATTTTTATCTCGCTCATAAAGCTCCGATTTTACTAAAATAGTCTTTATAAAAATATAAAATAGCGCTGCGGCGTTGAAATTTCGTTTAAAATTTATTTGATGCGATTGGGCCCAAAGGTGCATTAAAACATAAAATTTATCGCGTTTGCGCTAAGGCCTCGGGCGCGGTAAAATTTTAAAATTTAGCGCGTTTACGATCTGCGCCGCGCGCTTTTTTTTTGTTCGTCGTGTGTCACTGCTATGCGGCGTCGGTTGTGTTCGTTGCGCTCGTCTTGTTCGTCGTATTTTGTGTGACCGTCATGTTTGGTTAAATTTTTAGCGCGGCTGTATCAAGAGGCAGGCAGCGCAAGGCTTGAAAGCCTCGGCGTAAAATTTTAAAATTTCACTATGAAATTTTAAAAGCTCTGCCGCTGGCGGCGTTTACACTAAAGCTTTTGCGATGAAATCCGGATGCGTCGTGCGATGAAATTTTAAAATTCCGAAGCGAAATTTAAAACTACGAGCAGTGCGTGGCGCAGCAGACATCGTAACATAACAGCGCAAAATTAGCCGCATTTGAATAAAACGGCATAAAATTTAAGCGCTCCTGAATACGGCAGCTTGAAATTTAATTAAAGCGGCACGAAATTTAATCGTGCTAATTGCCGCAACCGCATTTAAATACCGAGCCGTGCCGCGCTGCGCCGAACAGAATGCTTTAAGGTCCGTGCCGCATCACGCTTTTGTATTAAATTCTGTGCCGCGTCGCACTAAATTTGCGTTAAATTCCGAGCCGCATTAAATTTACGTCAAAATTCCGCCGCCGCGAGGACGGCGTTTGATTTTATTTTTTGATCATGCGCTTGTACGGGCTGAAGCGGTGATCGTTCTCGTCAAATCCGTCGTTGTAGGGCCCCACGTCCATATCCATCTGCTTGACGTCTAGGTCGGGGAAATCTTTCTTCCTATCGGGTTTGATCTTGCGCGGTTTTGAGTTTATATACGCCGTCACGTCGAAAGCTTCCTCCCAGCTTAGCGAGGTGTCTCCTTTAGGCATAGTGGCTTTGACATACCTCACTCCTTCGATGAGCCTATACATACCGGCGCCCGTATTGTAGCTGTCATCGCCCCAAAGCGCGGGGAATGTGTAGTAATCGCCGCTTTGAGCAAACCCCTCGTTTTTTATCCCTTCGCCGTTTTCGCCGTGGCAGGCGGCGCATTTTGCGGCGTAAATTTCGCCTCCTTTTTTAGGATCCGCCGCGCGGTCTAAAAACTGCGCCTTCGGCAGCCCCTGACCTTTTAGTTTTGCGCCGACCTCATATCCTGCGGAGAGCCAGTGCATGTAAGCGATCATTGCGCGCATCTCTTTGGAGTTTGTAGGTATCGCTCCACCCGCCATCGAGCGCTGAAAACAGCCGTTTATGCGGTCTTGCAGCGTGACTAGCTGATCCGATCTCGCGACATACTGCGGAAATCTCGCGTAGATACCCACGAACGGGCTTTGATCGGGCACGACGCCGCCGCTCGTATGACAGCTCGAACAGGAGAGGTTGTTGCCCGCAAAGCGCATTTTTTCGTCCTTTGCCTGCGGTCCGAGATACCTCGTCATCTCGTTGATGAGCTTCGCGCCGTAGATGACGGTCTTTGCATAAGGCGAGTCGCCGAGCTTTGCCTCGTCTATGACGCCGTTTTCGTCGATGCCTACGGGCAGCTTAAATTCCTGCGTCTTTTGCTCGTACGGCACGGCTTTTTTGGCGTTGAGTTTGGCTACATCAAAGCCTAAAACGGGCGTAAAAAATAGCGGAAGCGCTAAAACAAGGGCGGTTTTTCTCATATGTTCTCCTTTAAAAGTAAAATATACATTTGAAATTATTGAATTTTTTAGTTAAATGTGTGTTAAAATTTCAAAAAAAGGAGAAATTCCGAGAACTCGCACAGAGGAAAATTTTAAAGGAGCCGAAATTTTAACTTAGCGAGACGATGAAATTTGACGCAAATTTTGCGCGGCCTAGCGATAAAATTTAAAGTAAATGGCGAGATTTTTTGAAGTTTGAGTGGGTAATTTTGGCAGAACCTGCGCGATTAGATTACTTGATTTTGTCATGCGATAAATTTTGGCAGTGCGGCGAGCTACGCAGAAAAAGAAGTCGAGCCGTGATGTAGCAGATTTTTTTAAGGCTTGCGAGAGTAAAATTTAAAAGATTGCCTCACACCCATCGCTCGTTTCGTCCGCACCGCTCGGCACACTTGCTGCGCTTATGTATTGCACGGATCGCTTTATTTGTGCGCCTCTGTATTTTTTGCGTCGCGGATGCTACGCCGTATATCAAAATATCAAAGCGCGATTAAGCCCGCGCATGCAAGCGCTCGCGGGAAACGAACGGATAAAATTTAGGCGGGCAATTTCGCTCATTCGCGACCGCGGTATATTTGATCCGTGCCGCCCTTGCTACTCCGCCACAAACGAGCCGTTCGCAAAAACGTGTCGTGGCATGCCGCCGAAATACAGTCGCAAATCGGTATTTTTAGCGCGAGATTTGCAAAAGTATGTCGCGGTGCATCGCAGCAGGATCGCCGCCGCATTTGAAATTTATCTAGGTTTGCCGGCGCGATAGGGCGAGGCGGATCGTCTCGTCTATGCGCCGTTTGGGCGGCGTGCGTATTTATGCTCGCCCTGCATGCGCCTTAAACGGGCGCTAGGTTTGAAATTTAACCCAAGCTGGCTAGGAATTTTAAATTTAAGCGGATTTGGGCTTTGGCGGTCGGATCTGCTTGCGCGCCGCGCAGGACCGTATACGCGCTAGAATTATCGCCGCCGAGATAAAATTTCGCGCGACAGGCGCCGTAATGCGGCGGTATGAAAATCTAAAGCTCTTGAGTAAAACGTAAAGGAATTGGGGAAATCGAAGTAGCATCGGTAAGTATGAAATTTAATGCTTTTAAATAAAACGGCGCGAAACTTAATCGTTCTTAAGTAGAGCAAGAGCAAATTAGCCTTTATCGCCAAGCTCGCGATAGTTATAATTTTGAATTAAACGGCGAAATTTAAATACTCTTGGATAAAACAGCATGGAATGAACTTAACGCCTCGGATAAAAACGTTAATTTTAACCGCACTAAACTACCGCGCTATCTGAGCTAAGCCGGGCCGTATCGTGCTGTGATGGGCGGAATTTGAGTTAAATTTCATGCTGCGTCGCACTGGGTTTGCTTTAATCTCGCACCGAACTCGCCGTGCCACACTAAATTTGCCGCCAAGCCGCATTAAATTTTATGTAAAAATTTCGCTGCTAAGCTACGACAAATTTAGATCAAAATTTCGCTAGCATGCCTATCTGTGGTAATTTTTTACGAATTTTTCTATGCGCTCAAAGCCGCGTTTTAGATTTTCCATAGAGCACGCAAAGCTTATGCGGAAGTGCCCATCCATGCCAAATCCGCTTCCTGGCACCGTGGCTACGAGCCCTTTATCTAGCAGCTGCATGCAGAATTTCATACTATCAGGTTCTACCTGAGAGCAATCTATGAAGAAATAAAATGCGCCATCTGGTTTTACGACACTAAGCCCTGGGATCGCACCTATCGCGTCCGTGCCAAAATCGCGCCTGCGCTTGTATTTGCGCCTCATCTCCTCGATATAATCATCCGCCTCGCCGCGCAGCACCGGCATAGCGCCTGCCTGGACGATGCTTGCTACGTTGCTGACGCTTTGGCTTTGCAGGTTTATCATCGCCTTATTTAGCTCATCGATAGCACAGGCGGTGTAGCCGAAGCGCCAGCCGGGCATCGCGCCGCATTTGCTTAGCCCGTTGATCGTCACGGTGCGCCTAAACATATCCTCGCTGATGCTTGCTGCGGCTATGAAGCTCTTGCCAAAGACGATTTTTTCGTAAATTTCATCGGCAATTACTAAAATATCCGTGTCCTTTAGCACTTCCGCAAGCTCTTGCAGCTCCTGGCGCGAATATACGGCGCCTGCGGGGTTACTCGGGTTGAAAAGGCACAGCGCCTTCGTGCGCGGCGTGATCGCGGCTTTGAGCTGCGAGGCGGTGATTTTGTATCGGTTTTCCGCCTTGGTGTCTACGATGACGGGCTTGCCCCCGCAAAATTTTACGATGTCTGGGTAGGTGACCCAATAAGGCGCCGGTATTATAACCTCATCGCCTTCGTTTAAGATGCAGTTAAAGGCGTTGAATAGCGAGTGCTTGGCGCCGACGTTGGTGATGATCTGATCAGGCCTGTAGTTTAGAGCATTATCACGCTTTAGCTTCTGCGCGATTAAATTTAAAATTTCAGGCGTACCGGCAACCGGCGTATATTTTCCACAGCCCTTAGCCATAGCCTCTATGACCGCCTTTTTGGCGACCTCTGCGGTATCGAAATCAGGCTCGCCCGCGCTTAGGATTACGACGTCTTGCCCCTGCGCTTTCATCTGTTTGGCTTTGGTGCTGATTGCGATCGTTAGGCTTTCGCCGAGCTTGCTTACGCGACTTGAAAGTGTTAATTTCATTGATGCTCCTTGGATTGGTTTAGACAATTTAAAATTTGATTTTTGACGCTAAAAGCCCTGCCGCTACTTGGGTCTTGGTCGTAGATATCGTCGATTTTATAATCTCCTCCGCTACGGACGAGTTTGTAGATTATCGTCTGCGCGCCGTAGGGGCAGGTCTGTGTCACTACGACAGTATCGCGCTGCCCTAGCTCAAAATCATATTTCGCGTCGTCGCAGACATCTTGACCGCCGATTACCGGATCGTAGTCCAAGCAGCCTACCTCACCTTCGCCAGCAGATGCTTCATCTTGCATAAGCACGGATCTGAAAGAAGCTGATAGGGCATTTTTGTGATCGCCGAAATAGGTATCCTTGATGTATAGACTTTTTACTAGGCTTATTTTGGCATCGTCCGCGGAATTTTTCGCGCTATTAGCATCGCTGCCGCTTGCCGATAAAATAGCAAAAATTGTAAAAAATAGAGCTTTTTTCACTTTAACCCTCTTATTTTAATGATTTTAGATACTCTTCGTAGAATTTATTTAGATCCTCATCCATTGCGGAGATATCTTTTCTGCCGCTGCAGATGCACTCTTCCAAAATTTCGATACGCTTGATGAGATATTTGATAAGCTCTTGGCTGATATCAGGAATTTTATTATGCGCCAAAGGATCGCTCTCGCAGCTTCCTAAAATTCTAGCGGGCACGCCTACAGCGGTGCAGTTTGGCGCTACGTCCTTTACGACGACGGAATTTGCGCCGATTTTGGAATTTTCGCCGATTGTGATATTGCCTAACACCTTAGCTCCTGCGCCTACTACGACGCCGTTTTGCAGCGTCGGATGGCGCTTGCCGTGCTCTAAGCTCACGCCGCCGAGAGTGACGCCCTGATAGATCAGACAGTTATCGCCGATGATTGCCGTTTCTCCGATTACAAGCCCCGTAGCGTGGTCGAAAAATACGCCCGAGCCGATACGTGCGCCCGGGTTTATATCTACGGCGGTGATTATACGAGTAAGTCCGCTGATCGCGCGAGCTACAAGCTTAAAACCTCGCTCGTAGAAAAAGTGCGCGAAGCGGTAATTTATCAGCGCCCAGACGCCGGGATAGCAGAAAAATATCTCAAATACGCTGTTGCATGCGGGGTCTTGGCGCAAGGGCTCGGTAAAGTCTTGTTTTAAAATTTGCCAAAAACTCATTTGATCGTCTTTAGATAGCTGTTGTCGTTTAAAAACAGATATAGCTCGCCCAGGATATGCTTTTTCTCTTTTGCGTCTATGAGGTCTGATTTTTCGATCCGCTCGTTTAGGCTTTCGCGGATATCTACTACGTCGTAGTCCATATCCTCCAAGATGTCGATGACCGATTGAGATTCGATAAAATCCTTGATCTCAAAGCCGCCGTCATCCTTTAAGATCACGGTCGCTTCGGTGGGGTGCGCAAAGAGGTTGTGGCTCATGCCAAGCACCTCCTGATAGGCTCCGACAAGAAAAAAGCCCAAAAAATACTCCTCTTTTTCGGGATCGAAATCGTGCAAAAATAGCGGATTTTTTTGATTGTCGAATTCTATCTCGCCGTCGCTATCGCAGGTGATATCCCAGATCGACGCCGATAGCGTGGCGCGCTCATCCAGCCTCTCTAACGGCATGATTGGGAAGTGCTGCTTGATGCCCCAAAAATCGGGCAAGCTTTGAAAGATCGAGAAATTTACTAAATAGCGCTCTTGAGCGTTGCCTAGTGAGTTTAAGAAATTGCTATACTCTTGCTTGTTGCCCAAAATTCCATACGCCTTTCGCATTATTAGATGAACTAAAATTTCGCCGTTTGAGCGGTCGATCAGATCGACATATCCCAGATCAAAAAGGGTAAGCACGCTCTCCATGTGCGACATGGCATCGTGCAGATACTCTAGCGCGTTGGACGGCTTTAGAGTTTTATACAGATCGTATAGCTCGGCGACTACCGGCGGATTATCCTTTTTTAGGGCGAGCTTCTCTTCGGCGTATTCTTGGGTAAAAAGCTCCAAAATCGGCGCTACGAGCACCGCATGGCTGGCGGCTACGTATCTGCCGCTCTCGATAAAGATATCCGGCTCGGCCTCTTTTTTATCCTCTGCGATCGATTTTAGCAAAAAAACCACGTCGTTGGCGTATTCTTTTAGCGTATAGTTGCGGCTGGAGCTTTCTTTGGCTTGGGAGTATTCGATAGCAAGACCTCCGCCTAAATTTATGGATTTTAAATTTTTCGCACCCATTTTGCGAAGCTCGGTGTAGATATTACCCGCCTCGATAAGGGCCTTTTTGAGCGGGTGGATCTCTGTAATCTGCGAGCCGATATGAAAATGAATCATCGTAAACTGCTCGATGAGATCGTTTTTCTTGAGTAAGTTTATCGCCTCTATAAGCTCGGTCGAAGTAAGGCCGAATTTGGAATTTATCCCGCCGCTTTTCGCCCACAGCCCGCTTCCGGAGTTATGCAGCCTGATGCGTAGCCCGATGAAAGGCTTTGGCGCAAACCGCTCCTTAGCCGTTTCGATGATGGTTTCAAGCTCGTTTAGCCCCTCGATCGTAAGCGTTACGTTATGCCCCATCTCTGCGGCGATGAAGCCGATATTGATGAGCTCCTTATCTTTAAAACCGTTTACGGTAATTGGCGCGCCGTATTTGTTATACGCCATCGCTAGCAGCAGTTCGGGCTTGCTGCCGGCCTCTAGCCCGTATCCGTAAGGCTCGCCGATATCGACTAAATTTTTAACGAAGCCCGGGAATTGATTTACCTTAAGCGGATAGACGGCGTGGAATTTTCCCTTGTAATCAAACTCCTTAATAGCGCGGTTAAAATTTGAGTAAATTTCAACGATCTGCTTTTTGATGAGGTGCGGGAAGCGCAGCAGTATCGGGCCTCGCACGCCGTCTGCGCGGATCTCTTTTATGATATCCACCAAAGGCTGCTTGAAATCGGAGTTTAGGCATAGTTTGCCCCCGTCTATCGTGAAGTTGGAATTCCCCCAAATATTTAGTCCGTAATCGCTCATGCTCTATCCTTAAAAAATGCTTCAACCTCTTTAAATTTGATCGCAAAGGTGCTTTGATCTTCTAAATTTTTGCACCATACCTCGGCGCGATCAAACTCGTCCTGCCCGATGCAAAGGCAAAATTTCGCCTCCGCCCCGTCAGCTGCTTTTAAATGCTTGGCTAGGCTCTTGGGCTCGTATGAAATTTGAGTTTTACAAAACTTTCGCAGCTTTAGCGCAAATGAAAATGCCGTGCTAACAAACGCCTCATCCAGCGCGCCGATATAAATCCCCTCGCGCTCTTGAGGGGCTTCGCGCGTTTTTAAAATTTCGGCTATTCGTTCGATACCGATCGCAAAGCCCACGCCCGCTGTCTTTCTGCCGCCTAAAAACTCCACGAGTCTGTCGTAGCGCCCGCCGCCGCCTACGGCGCTTTGCGCGCCAAGCTCGCTTGAGACGAACTCAAAGGCGGTTTTGCAGTAGTAATCAAGCCCGCGCACGAGCTTTGCATCGATTTCAAATTTTTGTCCGTTTTGGGTTAAAATTCTTTGCAGCTGCGCAAATTCCGCGGCGCAGGCGTCGTTTAAATTTTCCGTTATAAGAGGCGCGGCGGCTAAAATTTTCTGGCAGCTTTCGTTTTTGCAGTCCAGTACGCGGATAGGATTGGTGTCGATGCGCCTTTGGCAGTCCTCGCAGAGCCTGTCTTTGCGATCTTGCAAGAAATTTACGAGCTTGGTTTTATACGCTGGCATGCACTCCTCATCGCCTAAAGAGTTGATTTTAAGCGTTGCGGAGACATTTAGCTCGCGTAAAATTTGAGCTAACATCAAAATCACACTCGCATCCTCATAGACGCTACTTTGCCCGAAGCACTCGACGCCGAATTGATGAAACTCGCGCAGGCGCCCCTTTTGCGGGCGCTCGTAGCGAAACATCGAGCCTTGATAATAAAATTTATGCACGCCGCCGCTGCGGTCTAGCTTTTTTTCGATAAAGGCGCGCACGACGCCCGCGGTGCCTTCGGGGCGCAGGCAGACGCTATCGCCGCTTTTGTCGCTAAACTCATACATCTCTTTGCCGACGATGTCGCTGCTCTCGCCGACGCTGCGGCGAAATAGCGCGGTCTGCTCGAGCTTGGGCGTTTCGATGAGACAAAAGCCGTAATTGCGCGCCACGCGCTCGCACACGTTTAAAATTTGCGAGTAGATGCGCGCTTGCTCGCCTGAAATATCGTTCATACCGCGGAGTGCCTTGATCATCTATGAAATCCTTTGTGAAATTTTAAAATTTTCAAATTTTTGCGGCGATTATAGTTAAATTTACCTAAATTTTAAGCCCTGCCGCTCGCAGCAACGTATCGGTTCTGCTTATTTACATCGCGCGCCGCGATGATTTTAAAATTTCAAATTTATTCTTAAAATGCGGATTGCGCGATCTTTGAGAATTATTTTAAACGATCGGCGTTTATAAAATTTACGGCGCGACGATCGGCGTAACGGCTGCTAATATTGCATTCTGAGAGCTTGCAAATACAGCGCCAGGCTTATAAAAACAGCGCGCCGCTAGGTTTAATGTATCCCGCACTGCGAAGCGGTTGGATTTTAAAATTTAATTTGCGATGCGTCGCGCCGGCTCGTGGCATGCTATGTAAAATTAAAGCGCCACCGAAATTTACGCGCTGCGCAAAATTTAACGCATTGCGTAAAATTTTAAATTTTACCGCGGCGCAGGTCGCACGCCGTTTTGGCTTAGGCGTCTATTTCAAACCGGCTAAGCTCGCGGTAAAATTTCTACTTCGCCGCCTTGAAGCTCAAGAATTCCTCGTAGCGGCGATCGATGATCTCTTTAACTTCGGCGTAATTTTGCGGCGAGTTTTCTATGTAAAAATAGGCGTTGTCGAAGTTTTTATCGCCGAATTTGCGTGCGACGAAATCGTCGTAATCTTGCAAATACCAGCCGTGCGTTTTGGCAAATTTCGTGCGGTCCGTGGTGTAGTAGGCTTTCGCAAAGGCCTTGCCGGCGGTGTTTAGCTCGTCGCTGCCTAGCACGCCGTCCATGGCGCCAAAGAAATACCCGCGATAATCAAAGCTATCGTCCATCCGCGCTATATCGTCCGCGAAATCCGCCGCGAAGTCCTTGGAGTAGAGCTTGCGCTCCATGCACCAGCGGAAGAAAAACGCGATGTGCGTCGCGCCGTTTTCCTGCGGGATATCTGTCGGCGCATTTTTCGCGCCCCAGTGCCATTTTGCCTTGTCGTAGGTCACGTAAGCCATTTTGCTCTCCTTTTTTTGGACTTTAAGTTGCATAAATTTTAGAAATTAAAAGCAAACGACGCTTGGTAAAGCTCTAAATTTTATCCGATGCAATCTGCGCCGTGAAATTTCAAATTTTATATCAGATCGCCCATTACCTCATAATCGCATTCGCTTCGTAAAATTTTGCCGCGACTAAAATTACGTTTAAATTCTATCGCATCTCGTAGAATTTCATGCACCCCGTCCTGTGTCTTTCAGTCGCTGTTTTGCCGCAGCCGTCACGTCCTCTTCATAATCATACCACGCAAACATCGCGCCGTGCTGCACCGAGCCGCCCAGCAGATCGCCCCCTTGGCGGTTTTTCAGATCGATATTTGCGACCTTAAATCCATCCAGCGTCGCTGCGAACTCGCGCAGGCGCTGCGGCGGAGATTTGAGCTTGGTGTAGAGGTAGCAGCGCCCCGCCTGTCCCTTGCGCCCGACGCGCCCGCGCAGCTGATGAAGCGACGCGAGCCCCATCCGCTCGGCACCCACGATTAAAATGACGCTAAGCCGCGGCAGCGAGATGCCCACTTCGACGATCGTCGTGGTTATCAGCAGCCGCCCCTTGTCGCGAAAGCGGCGCAGAACCTCCTCCTTATCCTTGTCGCTGCCGTGGGTAATCATCACGTCCGCAAACTGAGCCTTCCAAAACGGCGCCGCCTCCTCAAGGCTTTGATAGACCGAGCTTTCGCTTTGCTGCACTAGCGGATAGACGATGATTGCTTGATTGCCCGCGGCGAGCTCACGGCGCAGATCCTGCATAAAGCCCGCAAATCCGTCGTTTTGCAGGATTTTAGTTTTGATCTGCTTTTCAAACGGCAGCTGTTTTAAAAAGCTGAAGCTCACGAGCTCGGATTGGATCATGCTTAGCGTGCGCGGTATCGGCGTGGCGCTAAACTGAATGAAATGCGCGCGAAACTCGCCGTTTTCGGTGAGGCGCGCGATCTTTTCGCGCTGGTTGGAGCCGAAGCGGTGCTGCTCATCGACCATTATGAGATTTGACGGCGCGAGCTCGTGGTAGAGCAGGGCGTGAGTGCCGATGATAAGGTGCGCGCCCGCAAAATTCGGCTCGCGATCGCCGCTTTTTACGAGCAGAACCTTAATCTGTGGCGGCAGCAGACGGAGAGCTTCGGCGTAAATCTGCTCGGCTAGGATGCTCGTAGGCGCCATCAGATAGCTGATGCGCGGATAGTTCATCGCCGCGCTAGCGAGGATGACGAGCGTCTTGCCGCTGCCTACGTCGCCCATGACGACGCGGCGGCGCGCCAGAGGGCTTTGCAGATCGCTAGCGATGTCCTTTATCGCGCTTAACTGATCGCGCGTAGGCTCAAAAGGAAGCGAGGCAAGCCAGTCTGAAATGTCGTGCAGCGGGTAAATTTGCGCAGGGAAGCTCGTTTTTTTCGCGCTTAGCTTTTGCAAGTAGTTTAGAATTTCTACAAATTTCAGTGTGCGTAAAATTGCAGCACCGCTCATCTCTGCGACAGCCACGCTCTTGACGGCATCGGCGGCATGGACAGCTCCAGTGTCGCTTGCAATTTGAGCGATTGTAGTTTGGGCGGCTGCGGTCTGGATAGTTTCAGTTTGATAATGCGTAGGTTGCACGGCACAATCGCGCGAAGCGCTCATCGGTGCGGCGAGCGCGTCCTGAACAGCCTCGGCGGCGCTTGCGGTCTGAGCGATCGTAGGCTCTGCGGTCTGCACAGCTACTGCTGCCTGAACATTTTTGATTTGATCGCACGCAGGCTGCGCGCCCGCAGCTTGCGTGCTCAAAGTTTGGATGGTCGCGAATTGCGCGCTCGCTACTTGGCTTGAAGTTTGGATTGCTGCGGGTTGCGCACCTACGTCTTGAGTTTGGGCGATTGCGGATTGCAAATCTGTGATTCGAACGTCTGAAGTTTGAATCTCTGTGGGGTGTGTATCTACGTCTTGGGTACTTGCAATTTGTTGCGCGACTATGGCTTGCTCGGCTATGGACTGCGCGGTCGCGACATGCTCTAGCATGGGTTGCACGATTGCTGCTTGAACGTCTGCTGACCGTGTCGCTGTTTGGGCGATGAATACTAGGTCGTTTGAAATTTTATTGCTGTTCGCCGCCGCTTCATTATCGGCTTTGAAGTCGTCCGAAATTTCATCCTCACGCGCCTCGGCGCCGTTTGCGGCAAGAAAATCCTCGTCGCTTTGGACGTTAAAATTTTCGTCGTTATAAATCTCCTCCTCGCGCGCCTGAGGTTCCTCGCCGTCCAAAATTTTATCGCTCACAGCCTCTCCGCTGTGGATATTTTGGCTGGGCGAGGCTTCTGCGCCATTTGGAATTCCGCCGCTTAAAATTTCATTCGCCGCGCCTCGGCTTGCTTCGCAGGCAAGAACTCCGCCATTCTGCGGATAGCTTGAAATTTCATCATTTTGCGATCTGCCGTTTAAAATTTCGGCGGCGGCGGAGTTTTGCGAGCTTGAGATTTTGCCGTTATCTAAAATTCCGTCATCATTTAAAATTTTATCGCTGCTTGGAATTTCGCCTCTTAAAATTTCATTCCCATTCGGAATTTTGCCGCTGTTTGAAACGTCGTCGCGCTCGTCAAAATTTTCCGCGCCGCCTTCCTTGAGCTGCCTATTTAGCGCGGCTAGCATTCGCACGCTGCGCGGCGAGCTCTCGTGTAGCGCGAGCAGTACCGCCGCCTCGTCCGCGCGCAGCCCGCAGTCTAGAAGCGCGCCCGCGCTTAGATATTTTTTGATCAGCTTTTGCGCCGCCGCGTCGCTCAGCGCGGCTTTGTATTTGGGCGCGATCCTGCCCGGCTCGCTTACGATTTTTGGGTTTACGAACTGCCACGAGCCGAAGCTCTCGTCGCATTTGCCGTGGATGAAAAATTTTTTGCCGCGCTTGAAGGCGCCGAAGTGCCAGTTTTTGGCGTTGAAGATCACGATTTTGATCTCGCGCTCCCAGCTGAGGCAGTGCGCCGTGACGATGAGCATCGAGCCGCGCCTGTGCTGGAAGAGGCACTCGACCTCCGCAGTGCTCTCGCCCGCGCACGGCGCGTCCCCCACGCTTAGATCGTCGAAGCTTTTGGGCAGAAGCAGCGCCAGATCCAAAAGCGTCGTAATGCCCGCTTTTTGCAGTGCCGCCGCGTCTTTTGCTTCAAAAATCAATTTTCATCCTTTAAATTTGATAGGCGCTTAAGCCCTCGCGCTGTGAAATTTTATGCGCCGTGCAGATCGCTCGCCTAAATTTGATCGAAATTCTATGCGCCGCATCGAACGCTTGCTTAAATTTGCTCGGAATTTCGCCCATTGCGGCAAATTTACTCGCCGGCTTCGCCCATAAATTTTACTCGTTTGCGCGTGTTTTGTTTGGCGGCCATACTTTGCGGCGCGCACCCGGTTTTAAAACGGCGCGCGATCGCTTTTGAAATTTCACGACGCGATTTGCGGGGCCGTACGATCCGAAAGAGATGCATGCGCGCAACATCTTTCAAATTTCACGGCGTGGCTTACAGACGGCGTGCGAAATCGAGCTTTGATTTTGTGCGCTGAAATTTTACCGAGCCGCACACGGCGCCTTTAAATTTAGCCGTTCTTTCAAGGCTCGTAAATTTAATCGTTTCTGCAAAGCCCCGTAAATTTTAGCGCGACGCAAACGCGGTTTTAAATTTAAACGCACAAGCTGTCCGCAAACGCAGCGCAAAAGTAAAATTTAGCGCCGTCTGCGCCGCTTTATAAATTTAAAATTTACTCATTTATGCCGACCGCAGATACGCACCGCGACGGACTAAATTTTAAGCCCCTTTTTCGCGGCGGCCTCGTCGCAAATGACGGAAAAGCTTAGGTTCATGATCTCATCGTGCGATCTGATGAAATCGTTGAGCGCCCCGAGTTTTAGCGTCTCGATGCGCTTTAAATTTCGCTCGAACTCACCGAATGCGTAGCCCTTGTAATATTCGCTCTGCGCGATCGCCGCGCGCTTAAACATCGTCTCTTTTTGCAGCACTGCGCTTCCGATCAGGAATTTTTTTGCGCTTTTCAGCTCCGCTTCGCTCACGCCCGAGGCGATAAATTTCGCGATCTCCTCTTTTACGAGCGTGGCGGCGTTTTGCAAATTTTCGTTTTTGGTCTGCAGATAGCCCCAAAACTCGCGGCGGCTAAGCTCAAAATCGCCGCGCGCATAGACTGAGTACGCAAGTCCGTGCTTAACGCGGATACGCTCCATCAGCCTGCTGCCGAAACCGCTGCTTCCGAGCACGAAAAGCGCGGTGTTTGCGATAAACTCCTGCTCCTTTGGCAGCGTAAAGGGCGCGCCGAAGTAGATGTAGGCCTGCTGCGTCTGCTCCTTTTGGATCTTTATCTTTTTCGCATCGCTCGGCGTGAAAAACGGCAGCTCGCGCTTTTCTCCGCTTGCAAAAAGGCTTAAAATTTCCGCGATTTTCGGGTTTTTATCGCTCACGTCGCCGCATAAAACGACGTATAAATTCTCTAAACTCAGCGAGGCGAAAAACTCCCGCACGTCCTTCATCGTGATCCGCTCTATGCTCGCCTCGTCGCCTATGAGCGGCTGAGCGAGCCTCGTGCGCGGATACAGAAGTGCTTTTAGGTTGCATGTCGCGATGTAATCAAACTCGCTTTTTAGCACGGCGATCTCGCCTATGGTTTGCATTTTTAGCTTTTCGAGCACCGAGGGCGTTAAATTGGGCTCTTTAAGCAGCTCTCGCAGCATGTTTAAGCCGAAATCAAAGTGCTCTTTTAGGCAGTTTAGCTGGATGCCGAAGGTTTCAAAATTGCTCGTGGCGCTGATCTCGACCGCGCGGATATCGAGCTTGCGGTGAAATTCGCTCACTCCCAGCGTCTTTGAGCCCTCACCCAAAACGCCCGCGCAGATACGCGCAAGACCCGATATCTTCTCGCTCACCGCGCCGCTTGCTTTAAAAATTAGCTTGAAGCTCGCCACCGGCAGCGAATCGTCGAACTGATACAAAAAGTCGATTTTAGCGCTTTTGCCGCCTTTGGTCTTAAGTGAAATCTCTTTTTTTTCCATCGTTTTCCTTTATAAAATTTTTAAATTTTATCGCTCTTGCAGGCGCGGTTTTAAAATTTTGGCGCAGCCAAGCACGCCGCTTTTGAAATTTGCGCCGGGCTCGTTTTAAAAATTTCGCTAAAACAAGTTTTCAAAATTTAGTTCAAACTCGCTTCTAAAATTTCACGCTAGGGCAGTTTTGCCCGTCCTGCTTAAAATTTTAAAATTTAATCGCACCGCACGTTTTGTAAAATTCCAGCGCCCGAAACGCCGCGTCGCCGCAACGCGTTAGCAGAAATATATCCGTGCTCGAACACGGCAAGCGTTGTAAACGAAATGTCTCTTACGCGCCGTCTACGTCGCATTGATCTTGCGGCGTGGAATTTCACGTCCAAAAAATTCTAAGGCGAAATTCTGCAGCGAAATGAAATTTTACCGCGCGAATTCCGCTCGCACCAGTAAATTTAAACCCGTACCGATATCAAAATTTTAAATTTCGTTGCAAAATTCCACGATCGCAAAAATTCGCCATCTGTTTTAAGATAAAATTCTACCGCTAAATTCTAGCCGTAAGCGCATAAATTCCTGCCGCAAACACGCAAAGCTCGATTTTAAGCGTAAGTCTCCAAAATATCGTAGTTGGTGTTGCGCTTGGCGGGTATTTCGCCTACGTCGCGGATCAGCGCTATCATCTCGTCCTTGCTCATCCGAAAGCTCGCGCCCGCGGCCTTTACGACGTTTTCCTCCATCATCGTGCTTCCCAGATCGTTCGCGCCGAATTTCAGCGCCAGCTGCCCGATGTAGCTGCCCTGCGTGACCCAGCTGCTTTGGATGTTTTTGAAATTATCCAAAAATAGCCGCGAGACGGCGAGTAGGCGCAAGTAGCGGTTTGGGCTTTGCTTTTTGATCTCGGGGTGCTCACGCAAAAGGCGGGTATTTTGCCCCTGAAAGCTCCACAAAATAAACGCTCGAAAGCCGCCCGTGCGGTCTTGCAGCTCGCGGATTTTTTCCCAGTGCTCTACGATCTCGCGCGTGCTCTCCAGCGTGCCGAACATCATAGTGGCGGTCGTTTTCATACCGATGCCGTGTGCCTCCTCGTGCACTCTAAGCCATGTGGCGCTGTCGCTTTTGCGCGGCGCTACGAGGTCTCGCACGCGGTCGCTTAAAATTTCGGCTCCGGCTCCCGGCATCGAGTAAAGCCCCTTGGCTTGCAGCCTGCGAAGCACTTCGAGCGTGCTGATGCCGCTAAGACGCGCGATATAATCGATTTCGATCGCCGAGAAGCCGTGGATCGTGATGCTGGGGTAATTTTTGCGGATGAACTCCACGAGATCCTCGTACCATTCGATTTTCAGCTTCGGATGGACGCCGCCTTGAAATAAAATTTGCGTGCCGCCCACGGCGATGAGCTCCTCGATCTTTTCGCTAATCTGCTCAAAGCTCAGCACGTAGGCGTCTGCGTCGCTTGCGTGGCGGTAAAATGCGCAAAATTTGCAATCCACCATGCAGGCGTTGGTGTAGTTTATGTTTCGATCGATGATGAAGGTCGTGACGCGATCCGGATGCAGCTCGCGCTTGCGCGTAAACGCCGCTCGCCCAAGCTCGTTCAGATCGGCATGCTCGATCAGCTCTAGCGCCTCATCGGCGCTCATTCTAGCCATTAGCTCCCTTTAAATTTACATCGCTCGTGTCGGCATTGGAATTTTTATCGTCGGCACTCGTGCTGTCCGCGCCGCCTAAATTTGCGTAGCCGTCATTTAAATTTATCCCGTCTGCGCCGCTAGAATTTCGACTGCTATCTTTTTTAATCACGATCTGGCCGTTTTTTACGCCTAAAATTTCGACGCGGTCGCCCTCGTTAAGATCCGAAATTTCATCGCTTTTCCAAAACGTGCCTTTGAAATAGACCATGCCGTTTTTGACGGTGCCGGTGCCGCTTTCGTCTAAAAAATTATCTTTATGCTTCTCTTCTGGTTTGAAAAAGCGTGATTTTAGCGGCTTTTTAAATGCGATCAGAAGCACGAAAGAGAGTACGAACGAAAGCAGAATCTGCACGTCCCAATCAAGATGAAAGCCGAAGCTCAAAAGCCCCGTGATGAAAAATCCGGCGCTGAAAAATATAAAGGTAAAATCCATCACCAAAAGCTCGACGATCGCCAAAATCACGCCGATTATGATAAAAATCAGCGCGTTCATTTGAGCTCCTTCGCGCCGTTTTTGCCGAGGAATTCTTTAAGCACGCTAAGAGAGCCGAGCAGCTCGCTCGTTTCGTAAGGGATCAAAATTTTATCCTTGCTCGGATTTTTGGATAGCTCGCTAAAAGCGTTTACGCGACCCTGCGCGAGCAGGTATTCCGCCGCAAAGCTGGAAGCGCTCATCGCTAAATTTATACTGTCCATCGCGTCTTTTTGACCTTGCGCGAGCGCGATCTGCTCATATTTTTTCGCATCCGCCATACGCTCGATCGCCTCGGCTTCGAGCACCTTCTCCTGCTTTAGCGCCTCGGCGTTTCGGATGAGGGCTGCTTTTTCAGCCTCGGCTTTAAGCTCGATCGCGCGCTTTTCGCGCTCGGCTTTCATCTGCATATTCATCGCCTCTTCGATGCCGTGCGGTACCGAAATTTCGGAGATCTCCACGCGCATGATCTTTACGCCCCAGTTATCCGCGGCGTCGCCCAGAGCAATTTGCAGTTTGGAATTTAGCTGATCGCGCGAACTAAGCGTGCTATCTAGGCTCATCTCGCCGATCGCGCTACGTAGCGTCGTCATCGCTAAATTTGAAATCGCGCGGCGATAATCCTCGACGTTGTAAAGCGCCATCTTACCGTCGATGACTTTTAAAAACACGATACCGTCGACGCTTATGTTGACGTTATCTTTGGTGATGACTTGCTGCTTGCTGATGTCCACCAGCTGCTCGCGCACGCTCATCTTGGCGCGCACCGCGTCAAAAAACGGCACGATGATGTGAAAGCCGCCGTCAAGCACCTTATGAAAGCGACCCAGCCGCTCGATGATTAAAATTTCCGATTGTGAGACGATCTTGATCCCCATCTTTAGAATTGCCGCGATGAGGACGCAAAATACTATTACCGTAGTTACGAACCCTTCCATTTTCACTCCTGAATTAAAATTTCGCAATTATAGCATTTTTAGCTTATTTTGGCTTTTAAGGCGCGCCGTGATACAATTTCGCTAGATTTTTTATATTAAATTTACGGGATAAAATTTTATGATCAGATACATAGTCCTGCTTCGACATTCGCGCAACTACCGACTGCTCTTTTCGGCGGGTTTTATATGTATGTTCGGCTTGTGGTTTTCGGTGGTGGGGGTCGCTACGCTTCTAATCGAGCTTGGCGCGCCGGTGTGGGCGATCACGGCGGTGGGCGTCGTTTCGTTCGTGCCGAACGTTTTTTTAGCACCCATCAACGGCATCATCGTGGATAAATTTCAACCAAAGCCCCTGATGACGGCGATGTTTATAACCGAGATGATCAGTATTTTCATGCTGATTTTTATAGATAGTTTAGATTATCTGTGGCTGTTGCTTCTGATCGTGGTCGTGCGAAGCGTCGCAGGCACGCTGTTTTTTCAGACCGAATCCTCGACGCTGCCGAAATTTCTAAGCCGTCCTTATCTCAAGCTTGCCAACGAAATGACGGGCATTATCTGGACGATCACATATACTTTTGGAATGGCGAGCGCGGGCATTTTTATCCACTATTTCGGCGTGCGAGCGGCATTTATTTTGGATTTTTGCTTATACGTTTTTTCGTTTTTCATCCTGCTGCAGCTAAATTTTAAAGACCTTGCAAGAAACGCGCGTGAGCCGGTGTTTAAGATGCTAAAGGAGGGCTTTTCTTACCTGCGCTCACATCCTTTGGTCGTGCATCTCATCGTCCTTCACGCCTTCGTCGCCGTCACTACTTACGACAATCTCATCGCGCTTCTTGCGAAGTATAAATACAAAGAAATTTTAAGCGCCTCGCTAGTCATCGGGCTTATGAATATGTCGCGCTCGGCGGCCGCATTTTTCGGGCAGATATGGCTAAGCAAGATCGTAAACAAACACACTTTTTTTTGGATCCTGCTGGGGCAGTTTGCGGGCATCGCGCTGTGGGCGGTGCTGGAATTTAACTACTGGCTTTCGTTTGCGGGCATGATCGCGGCGGGATTTTTCATCACGACGGTGTGGTCGTATTCTTTTACGCAGCTGCAAAGCCACGTCGACAGGGAGTTTTTCGGGCGCGTTATCGCCTACAACGACATGGCGTATTTCATCGTCGCGACGCTCGTGTCGGCTGCGATCGGATTTTTTTTCGAGCTTGGATTTTCGCTTTCGCAAATCACCTTCAGCATGGGCTTTATGTTTGCAATCGCGGCGTTTTATTATAGATTTTTGATCTACGAAAAAATTTAAAATTTTAAAGCTATCTTTTCGGCGCGATCTCGGGGCGGAAGATAGCAAATACGAATAAAAAGCTCATCGCTGCGAAAAATACCCAGATAAAGCCGTTTGCGCCCAAAAATTTCATCATCGCGCCGATTATCAAAGGCGAGCAGAGCGACGCGCTCGAATAGATAAAGAGCATCGCCGCAGAAATTTGCACGCGAGATGCACCCTCGCCGGTGATGGAGTCGTTTGCGCGCGCGATGGCGAGCGAATACAAAGGAAAGGCGCCAAATCCCAACATCAGCGCAAGTGCGCACGTTAAGATGAAGCTTTTAGCAAAAAATAGCGCCGCGCAGGAAGTAAGACCCACGACGCAAACTATCATTATGGCGCGTTTGCGACCAAACTTATCTGAAATAGTGCCACAGACGAGCTGCGCTAAGAAGCCTCCTGCCATCGCCGATCCCATAAATGCACCCACCGAGCCCACTCCAAGCCCTGCGCTTAGCACGAAAACGCTCGCCATCGAAAAAAAGCCGTTAATCAAAATGCCCGCGCAAACCACCGTCGCAAACGCAAGCGGCGGCACGATCGAAATTTGCGGCATCGAGATGCGCATGCGAGCGGGAACTCTGGGAGGGTTGAAGCGGATTAAATTTACCGGCAGTAGTGCTAGGATGATGAAAAATGCGCTTAGCACGAAGACCTTCATCGTTCCGAAATTTAGCGCCAAAATTATAACTCCTATCGCAAACGCGCCGTAAAAAACCGCTTCGTAGATCGCCAGCACGCGGGAGCGGATGGAGTTTGTGATCTTTGAGTTTATCCAGCTTTCGATTATCATCAAAAGCGCGTAGTAGCAAAAGCCCAAAATAAAGCGTAAAATCGCCCAATATACGAGGTTTGAGCCAAGATCGTGCAGCATTGCAGCAATTCCGAAAAGCGCTGTAAAGACCGCGTATGCCCGCACGTACGAGAGCGCGCCGATTATCGAAGGCACGAAAAAGCCGCTAAAGATCGCTCCTAAAAAGAAAAACGCCGAAATCGCTCCGATCTCAAGCTCGCTGTGGCCGGATTCTTTTAGCATGATGCCCGCGCTTGCGATGACTAGCGCGTCGCCGATAAACATAAAGAAAATCCCCAGAAATAGGGGGCTTAGCGAGCGTGCTGCGCGCATAGATTCAAACAATGACTTTCCCTTGGAATTAAATTTGGCGTATTGTAGCCTTTTATTGATTAAAGCTCGGTTTTTATGTAAAAAATATTTGAAAAATTTCGATTCGGATAGAGATTTTAAAAAGATGCGAAAATTTATAAAGGAAAATAAAGCTAAAATTTTATCACAGATGCCGAAGATCAAGTGCAGGTAGCGCCCAAAAGCCCAACGTGCGATAAAATTTTACCGCAGCGGTTTTAAAACGGCGCGAGCGTTTAAATTTAGAGACGCGCCGCAACGAAGCGCTAAAAATTTAAGATAAATTTTAATCCAAGCATTAAAGCTCTAGTAGTCGTGCCTCGTCGCACCAAAGAGACGAGCTTTATTGAAAAGCACTGCAAGCTAAAGCAGCGATCCGCGCGGCTAAATTTAAAGGTAAAATTTCAATCTTTGCGGATAAATTTATGCGACTTGCTTCTAAAGATAAAATTTCAAAATTTTATAGAACAAAACCGGGGCGCAAAAGGGGCAAAATTTTAAAGCTCTAGCCGTTTTGCATGATCCCCTTTAGGCTGCGATACTCCTCGCATTCGGCCGTTAGCTTTGCGTCGGTGCCGATGGCAAGTATTCGGCCGTTTTTCATCACGGCGATATTATCGGCGCGCTCGATCGTGGATAGGCGGTGGGCGATTACAAAGACGATTTTGCTTTGTTTGATCTTTTCGATGACGTTTGAGATCTCCTTTTCGCTTGCGTTATCCAGCGCCGAAGTCGCCTCGTCGAATATTAAAATTTGCGGGTCCTTATACAGCGCGCGCGCGATGGCGATACGCTGGCGCTGCCCGCCGCTAAGGTTTGCGCCGAACTCGCTAAGCACGGTGTAAATTCCATCCTTCATCGAGCTTACGAACTCATAGGCGTTGGCGAGCTTGAGCGCTTCTATAACGCGCTGCTCGTTAAATTCCGCGCCGTAGCTTACGTTTTGCGCGATCGTGTCGTTAAAAATATAGACGCGCTGGCTTACGAGACCGATATTTTCGCGCAGACTAGGGATGCTAAACTCGCCGATCTCGTCGTTGCCGTTAAATAAAATTTTACCGCTACTTGCGTCGTAAAAGCGCATCAGCAGGTTCACGACCGAGCTTTTGCCGCCGCCGCTGTTTCCGACGAGCGCTAAAATTTCGCCCTTTTTGACGCCAAAGCTTATATCTTTCAGCGCCGCCTTGTTGCCGTAGTTTAGCGACACGTCGCAAAAGCTCACCGAGCCTATCTCGCCCATCTGCTTGCCGCCTCCTACGATCGTAGGCTCCAAATCTATGAGCTCAAACGTCCGCTCGCTCGCGGCGATGGCGTCTTGCATATTGTTGTAGAGCGAGGAGACCTTTTTTATCGGCGTGTAAACCATAAAAAGCGCCGTAAGGAAGCTGAAAAAGCTGCCGATGCTCATCTGGCCCGCGATGACCTCCTGTCCTCCGACGATGATCACCACGGCGATACCCACGGCGCCTAGCATCTCCATGATCGGGCTTACCAGGCACGTCGTTACGACCGCCTTTAAATTTAGACCGAAAAATTTCTTGTTTTCGGCGTTAAATTTCTCCACTTCAAAGCTCTCGGCGTTGCTTGCTTTGACGATTTCGATGTTGGAGTAAATTTGGCTGAGCGCCGAGGAGATATCGGAGGTTTTCTCTTGAGACTCGCGCGAAATTTTTTTCATCCGCTTTGCAAGGCGCGAGAGTGGATATATCGCGCACGGAAAGACTACGAGTGCGAAAAACGAGAGCTTTGGGCTCTGATAGATCACGACGCCCAAAAGCCCCAAAATCGTAATAATCTGCGTGAAAAAATCCGGGATCATATTTGAAACCACGACGCGGATACGCTCGATGTCGTTGATCGTGCGGCTGATGAGCTCGCCCGTGCGGAAGCGGTTGAAAAAATCCACGTCCAGCCGCACGAGGCTTGCGACGAGCCTATCGCGGAAGCGGCGCACCGTGTCTTGACCGATGAAGGCGGTGAAGTAGTTTTGCATAAACGCGCCGCCGCTTTTCATCGCGAAAACCACGATGATCGCGATCGGAAGCGTGTAGAGATACGGTTCGTTTTTTTCGACGAAAATTTTATTTAAAACGGGCTCGACCAGCTTCGCGCTCGCAGCAGTCGCCACGCTCGTCATCACCATACCCAAAATCGCCAATGCAAACTGCGGCTTATAATCCCTAAAATAGGGCTTAAAGCGCGATAGTAAAGTTTTAAAGCCGTTCAAATGCAATCCTTTTTTATAAAATTTTTAAAATTTAAAATCCAAAAATTCATGAAATTTCAAAATTCATGAAATTTCAAAATTCTTGAAATTTTAGAATTTCCAACCCCAAAATTCTTGAAATTTTAAAATTTCGGCCGCGAGGCAGCACGAAATTTATGGGGCGGCGCGGGCCTAATTTGCGCTTCGCAAGCTCGCTAAATCAACTCGCTCGCATGCGGCGACCGTGCGGACGACGCCGAGATTTAGCTTTTTTTGTTTGCCGCTTTTAAAGCGTTAAGCGCTTAAAGCGAGCGAGTTTTTATTTATCGCGATCTTTCGCTTTCGAAAGCCATTTTTAAAACATTGAGCTCTTTAAGGTGCCTATAAAGCGCTCACAAATGCCGTATCATAATATAACATCGCGTTTATCGCGACTTCGCATCGTTGCGCTGCATTGCTCTTTTGCACCACCGCACTAACTATAAAATCGCGACCTGCCTTGCGCATTCGCCACTATATCAGCAACATTACCGAATGAAATCGTGACTTTCGTTGCTGCGTGCACCCGCGTACAATACGCTATAAAAATCGCGCCAAAATTTGCATGTCACCACAGCATGTTCTACTGCACCTAGTCGCGTTAAAATTTACGCACAGGCTACCGCAGTGCTACTTTCACTGCGCTGCATCGCAACTTTGCATCGCCAATTGCCATAAAATCGCACTAAAATTTACGCACAGACGAGCCGTAGTGCTACCGCTGTACTGCGCTATATCGCGCCGTTGTATCAGCTGCGCCGCCGAATGAAAATTGCACCCGCCTTGCGCCTTCGCCGCTGCGTCGTGCCGTACATCGCATCGCTCCTGCACCGTATCACTGAACAAAACCGCGCGGCCGTACCCGAAATGCCGCAAATAAAAATCGCGCTAAAATTTATGCGCGGATTAGCGTTCTGATTTGCGCTTCGCATCGTAAAAATCGTAAAATTTAACGTAAAATTTTACGTTCTACTCCGTTGCGACCTCCCAAACGGTGCCGCTAGGCGTATCCATCACTTCGATCTTCATATCCGTAAGGCGCGCCCTGATGGCATCCGCGCTCGCAAAGTCCTTTTCCGCCTTCGCCTGCGCGCGCTGTTTTATCAGCTCCTCGATCTGCGCCCTTTGCTGCTCGCTCACGCCGAAGCGAAAGTATTCGGTCTCATCCTCATATAAAATTCCGAGCGTCTGCTTCGCAAACTCCAAATTTGCGGCGATACGGGCTTTTAGCGCCTTGTCTTTTGGCGCGCGATCTAGCGCTTCGTTCGCGCTTGCTACGAAGCTATCAAGCACCGCAAGCGCGCCTGAGGTGTTGAGATCGTCGCTTAAAAACTCCATCATCTCCGATCTAAATTTAACCTCTGCAGCAGGCAGTTCGGGGACAGAATTTTGCCCTGCAGCGGGAGCCAAAACGTCACGGACGCGCTTTTTAAGGCGGTAAATTTTATCGAGCCTCTTTTTGCTCGCAAGCAGATCGGTCACCGAATAATTAAAATTTGCCCTATAATGCGAGCTTAAGAGATAAAATCTCAGCGCCTCGCCGGGTGCGATTTTTAGGGCATCTCCTACAAAAAAGGAGTTGCCGAGGCTCTTGCTCATCTTTTCGTTATTCACCTGCACGAAGCCGTTGTGAAGCCAGTATTTGCTTAGCGCTCTATGGCGGGCGCAGCGGCACTGCGCGGCTTCGTTTTCGTGATGCGGGAAGAGCAGATCGGCGCCGCCTGCGTGAATGTCGATGCAAAATTGCGGATCGCCGCTATCAAGGTGCGCCAAAATCATCGCGACGCACTCGCTGTGCCAGCCCGGGCGCCCTTTGCCAAACGGGCTATCAAACCAATTCTCGTCGAATTTCCACAGCACAAAGTCCTTCTCGTCGTGTTTGGCATCGTTTGAGGCGACGCGGGCGATGTTTTTGCCGGCGCCCTCTTTTTTGCCGCTAAGACTTAGATAATCCCCGTCCTTGCGCGTGTCAAAGTAGATGCCGTCACCCGCGATCACGTAGGCAAAGCCTTTTTGAAGAAGCGAGGATATGAGCTCGCAGATCGCGGCGATATTTTCGGTCGCTTTGGGCGAAATGCTCGCGTTCTCGACGTTTAGCGCGCTCATATCCTGCAAATATCTGCGAGTATAAAGCTCCGTGATCTCCTTCAGGCTTTTGCCCGTCTGCTCCATCTTTTTTAAAATTTTATCGTCAATGTCGGTGAAATTTCGCGCAAATTTAACCTCATAGCCCTCCGCTTGCAGTACACGGCGCAGCAGATCGAAGCTCACGGCGCTTTTTGCGTGCCCCAAATGCGCATCGTCATAAACGGTCGGGCCGCAGGCGTAAATGCGCGCCAGCCCCTCGCTAATGGGCTTAAAAGGGAGCTTCTTTTTGCTCAAACTATCATAAATTACCATAATACAAGCCTTTTAAAATGTATAAAATCGCCGCTTCGCCCGCACAAAGCGCCGCGATCGCAATAATTTTTTTTGCGCGGATTATAGCCAAAAAGTTATTAAATCCAAAAAAATAGAGATTAAAGCCGAGCAGAAACGCCCCCGTTATCGTGCTTGCAAACGCAAGCCCCACGGCTCCGAAGGGTTTAAAAAACAGCGCGCACAAAGCGACGTTTATAAAGACGCACCAGATCGAAATTTTCGCGCTTAGCTTCTGCTTCATATTCGCATACAGCCAGTGCGAAAAAATCCTAGACAACCCAAACGGCACGAGCCCTACCATATACGCGCCGAGAACCGCGGCGCATTCGATAGAATTTTGACGGGTAAATTCTCCGCGCTCAAATAGCAGCTGCGTGATCTCGTTTCGCAGCATCACGCCGCCTATCGCAGAGAGCCCGAGCAGCGTCAAAAGGAAGTAAAATCCGCGCTCCACGAGCACCAGAGCCTGCGCGTCGTCGTGAGCTTTTACGAATTTGCTCATGCGCGGAAAGATCGCCGTGCTAAGCGCGATCGCAAAAAGCGCGAGCGGCAGCTGAAATATGCGGTTGGCGTAGTAGAGATAGCTGATACTGCCGCTAGCAAGGAAGCTCGCAAAAAAGGTATCTATAAACGAGCTTAGCTGAAGCGCCGACGCACCGAGCACGCCTGCGAAAAAATTTTTATAAAAGCCCTGCGTTTGTGCTTTATCACCACGCGCAAGCCGCGCAAAGCCGCCAGCTAAGACGCGTAGCATACCGGTGAACTTCAGTGCATAAATGTGTACCGCAAGCTGTAAAAGCCCGCCCGCTACGACGCCGAAGCTAAGATAGAGTACCGCCGTGGCGCCGTCTTTGCCGCGAGCTAGCAAAAGCGCCACGATCATCGCTAAATTTAAAAGTGCGGTCGAAAACGCCGTCGTAGCGAAATGATCGCGATACTGAAGCAGCGAGGCAAAGAGCGTAACGACAAAGATAAATGTAAGGTAGAAAAAATTTATCCGCACGTACGGCACCGCAAGACCGATCTGCTCGGCGCTAAATCCGTATGCCAAAACTTTAGTAAAAACGGGCGCAGCAAGCAGTACAAGCGCCGTTAAAAGCGCGATAAAAATGCTAAATTTTATTAGCACCGCTGCGGCAAAAATTCCTTTTTTACGCGCGGCGGTAAAGCTAGGCAAAAACGCCTGCGTAAAGGCTCCCTCGCCGAATAGTCTGCGGAAAAGATTGGGCAGTTTAAACGCTACGAAAAATAGATCGCTATAAATCCCCGCGCCCAAAACCGATGCGGTAAGCAGGTCGCGCACGAAACCCAAAACTCGCGAAACCAGCGTGCCTGCGCTATTTGTAAAAAAGCCTCTGAGCATAAATCTCCATTAAATTTTATAAAATGCCAAGGTTGATTATATTATAATTTCCCCTATTTTTTGATTTTGGAGAGAAATTTTTGCGGAATTTAGCCTTTTCGCTCGAAAGCTCGGGCGGGAAAAACACCTTATCGCTACGCGGGCAGTGGAACTATAAAAGTTCGCGATCGCAGCTACTTGCACTAAAAAAAGCGGTAAAAAATCTAAACGAGCTGGAGCTAAGCTTAAGCGAAATTTCAAATTTAGACTATTTCATGGCACTGATGATCAAAAATGCCCTTGCCGGTAAGCGAGTCAGCCTTGTGGAGGATAGCTGCAAAGCTGCCAAAATTCTAAGTTTTATGGATGATAAAACAATCGATTTTAGCTACGTACCCGAATCTCGCAGGCTAAATTTTTTAGCGCAGATCGGGCTTTATTGCCATCTTGGAATTTTAGGCTTGCTAAGCCTTGCAAGCTTTTTGGGCGAGTTTTTCTCCAAACTCGCAGCTTTTATAATTCATCCGATGAAATTCCGCTTCAAAGAAACCGTAAATTTCATCAAAGATAGCGGCATAGACGCGCTTTTCATAGTCTCATTGACGGCATTTTTGATCGGTATCGTGCTTGCTTACATAGGCTCGGATATGCTTTCTAAATTTGGCGCCAGCATCTATATCATCGATATAATGGGAGCTTTGACGCTTCGCGAGGTAGCGCCTCTAATCGCTGCTATTGTTATCGCAGGTCGTTCGGCTTCGAGCTTTACGGCGCAGATCGGCGTGATGAAGATCACCGAAGAGATCGATGCGATGAGGACGATGGGCTTTGATCCGTTTTATTTTCTTGCGATGCCGCGCATTATCGCGATGGTACTAATCATGCCGCTAGTTATTTTTATCGCAGACGGCGTGAGTATCCTTGCGCAGATGATCGTGTGTGACGCGTATTTAGACATAGCCTTTAGCGATTATTTGGATAGATTTAAGGCTTCTGTAGAGCTTAGGCATTTTTTAGTAGGTATGATTAAAGCGCCGTTTTTCGGGGCATTTATCGCTATCATCGGCTGCATGCGGGGTTTTGAGGTCAAAGGAAATACCCAAAGCATCGGCGAATACACTACCATTAGCGTCGTAAACGCGATATTTTGGGTTATCGCGATCGACGCGGTATTTGCGGTTTTGTTTTCGGAAATCGGGTTATGAGCGAGCAAGTGCAATCTAGCGAAAGCGCTAAAATTATAGTCGCGCACGACATTACTACCGCGTACGGATCGCGCGTTATGCACGATTGCGTGAGTTTTAGCATCAAAAGGGGCGAAATTTACGGCTTTTTAGGCGGCAGCGGTAGCGGCAAAACGACGTTAATGAAAACGCTCATATTTTTAAAGCGCCCGCAAAGCGGCGAGATTAAAATTTTTGGGCGCGATATTTGGCGCGCGAGCGAAGCGGAGCAAAACGAGATCCGCTTAAAATGCGGCGTGATGTTTCAGTTCGGTGCGCTTTACAGCTCAATGAGCGTGCTCGAAAACGTAGGCGTGCTGCTTCGCGAATACTCTAAATTTAGCGAGCGCGAGATAGATGAGCTATCGATGTTTTGGATCCAAAAGGTGGGACTTAAAAAAGAGGCTGCCGCGCTTAGCCCAAACGAGCTTAGCGGCGGTATGAAAAAGCGCGTGGCGCTGGCTCGCGCGCTAGCACTTAGCCCTGAAATTTTATTTTTGGACGAGCCGAACTCGGGGCTTGATCCGCTCAGCGCCAGAGCCCTTGATAGGCTTGTTTGCGAGCTTAGGGACAGCCTCGGCGTCACGGTCGTGATGGTGACGCACGACGTGGATAGTATCTTTGACATTTTGGATCGGTTTTTGATCGTGGATAATCAAAAAATCGCTTTTGAAGGAAGCATCGAGGAGATTTCAAGCCTAGATAATAATCCGCTTGAAGAGCTATTTAAGATGCGGCAAAGGGATTGAGCTTCGGAATTTACCGAGCCGAAATATGCATCGTGGCGGGTAAAATTTAGATAGGTAGGAGCTGAAATTTTAAAATAGCAGCGGAAGAATTTTAAATTTTAAACCTAGCGAGGAATTCCGGGCTCCGCAGGGCTTAAATTTTAAAATTTAGACCTTAGCGGCTCAATCAAAATTTTAAAATTTAGGCGGGTCGTATTTAAGGGCGCATTTATTGGATAGCGCAT
>ERZ773055.176-NODE-176-length-44426-cov-9.996462_pt1 | contig 44426 bp, 44 predicted proteins | sample MGYA00580515_ERZ773055 | MGnify/ENA primary metagenome ERZ773055 (study PRJEB29015, sample SAMEA2737993) | human oral metagenome | biome: human oral; feature: human-associated habitat; material: dental | place: China | collected 2064 ...
GTGCGACGACCCTCGGGATTGACGGACGGATTATCGACGTTGAGGTGGATGTGTCGCCCGGGCTGCCGGGCTTTGAATTGGTGGGGCTTCCCGATGCGTCGGTGAAGGAGTCGAAGGAGCGGGTACGGACGGCGATTCGCAACTCCGGCATTCAGCTGCGGCAGGAACGTGTGACGGTGAATCTTGCGCCTGCCGATGTGCGAAAGGACAGTTCGGGGCTTGATCTGCCGATTGCCGTTGGTCTGCTTGCCTCCTACGGCATGGTTCCGGAGACAGCGGTGCAGAGTTCACTCTTTTCGGCGGAACTTTCTCTCGATGGAAACTGCCGTCCGATCAGCGGGATTCTCCCAATGGCGATCACGGCGCGTGAGCACGGTCTGACGGAGTTCTACGTTGCACCGCCCAATGCAGATGAGGCGCTGCTTATTGACGGGCTGAAGGTCTATGCTGTCGAGAATCTGGCGCAGCTTGTGCGTCATCTAACGGGTACGGAAACGCTCACACCCGCCGTGCCAAAACCAATCGAATCCACAAGAGACAATGCCTTTTCCGATGACTTTGCCGATGTGCAGGGGCAGTATCAGGCGAAGCGTGCGCTTGAGATTGCAGCGGCGGGTGGGCATAATGTCCTGATGGTCGGTGTGCCCGGTTCGGGCAAGACGATGCTGGCGCGTCGAATGCGTTCGATTCTGCCGGAGCTGACGAAGGAAGAGGCCATCGAGATAACGAAGATTTACAGCATTGCCGGACTCCTTGGTAAGGATACGGGTCTGGTGAAACAGCGTCCGTTCCGCAGTCCGCATCATACATCCTCGATGGTGGCGATGATCGGCGGCGGGAGTATCCCACGTCCCGGTGAGGTGACGCTTGCGCATCATGGCGTGCTCTTTCTTGACGAGCTGCCGGAATTCAGCAAGAAGACGCTTGAAGTACTGCGCGAGCCGCTGGAAGATCGGCATATCACAGTATCACGGGCGAATGCAACGCTGACCTTTCCCTCCAGCATCATTTTGGTAGCGGCTATGAATCCATGTCCCTGCGGCTATTATGGAGATGAGACAGGCGGACATTCCTGCGAATGCACGCCAAACGAGATTCGCCGCTATACGCGAAAGATTTCAGGTCCACTTCTCGACCGCATCGATATTCATGTCCGCATTCCGCGCGTCGAGTATCAGGAGCTTGTGTCAAAGAAAAAGGCAGAGTCGTCAGCGGTCATCCGTCAGCGCACAGAAAAGGCGCGTGAAATCGAGAGCAGACGGTTGGCACACTTCGGTATCTTCTGCAATGCACAGATGAACCATGCGATGCTGCAGGAACTTTGTCCGCTTGGCGAAGAGCCGCGCAGGATGCTTGAGATGGCGTTTTTAATGCGAAAAAACAGGCACCACTTTTGCAGTGTCTGTTGGATCATTTCTTGCTTAGAATTTAAGCTTCTTGAAGCGTTCGACAGCGCGCTTGGTGTTTTCATGGCTGCCGAATGCCGTCAAGCGGAAGTAGCCTTCGCCGCATGGGCCAAAGCCAGAACCTGGCGTGCCGACGATGTTGACGTCTGTGAGGAGCTTGTCGAAGAAGTCCCACGAGCTCATGCCGATGGGTGTCTTCAGCCAGATATACGGTGCATTGACGCCGCCGTAACACTCGATACCGACGGCTTGCAGTCCTTCACGTATCACACGGGCATTTTCCATATAGTAGCGGATGAGTTCTTTGATTTCCTTCTTGCCTTCCGGCGTATAGATTGCTGCGGCGCCGCGCTGAACGATGTATGCTGTGCCGTTGAACTTTGTCGTATGACGGCGATTCCATAGCTTGTTGAATTCGACGAGCGAGCCATCCTCCGCCTTTCCTTTGACACTGTGCGGAATGATCGTATAGCCGCAGCGTGTGCCCGTGAAGCCTGCTGTTTTGCTGAAGGAACGGAATTCAATGGCAACATCTTTCGCACCGGGAATTTCATAGATAGAGCGAGGAACGTCGTCTTCTGTGATGTAGGCGGCGTATGCAGCATCAAAGAGGATGACGGCATCGTTTTCCTTTGCGTAATTGACCCATTTCGTAAGGGCGGTGCGGCTTAGCGTCGTGCCTGTAGGATTGTTGGGGCAGCAGAGGTAGATCATGTCGACCTTTTCCTTCGGAAGCTCCGGCTCGAAGTTGTTTTCTGCCGTCGATGGCAAGTATGTGACGCCTTCGAAATAACCATTTTCCTGTAGAGCACCTGTGCGGCCTGCCATGACGTTGGTATCGAGGTAGACGGGGTAGACCGGATCCGTGATGGCGACGCGGTTTGCCACAGAGAAGATTTCCTGAATGTTGCCGCTGTCGCTCTTGGAGCCATCGGAGATGAAGATTTCATCCGATGCGATATCAATCCCGCGCACCTTATAGTTGTTCGCAAGGATAGCGTCTGTCAGAAATGTATAGCCCTGTTCAGGACCGTAGCCGCGGAATGTCTCTGCATGCGCCATTTCATCGACGGCCTTGTGCATTGCATCGATGCAGACCTTTGGGAGCGGCTGCGTGACATCGCCGATGCCTAAACGGATGACATCTGCTGTGGGATTTGCCTTTTTGAAGGCTTCGACGCGGCGTGCGATTTCTGCAAAGAGATAGCTGCCAGGTAGTTTCCGATAGTTATCATTGACATATGCCATAAAATTTACCTCCATGATACAATTGCTATGTTGTTATTCTAGCATAGTTTTACATAGAGAGAAAGGATTATCTTGCCGTTGGCGAAGATAATCCTTTTGGTATTAGACAGGACAGTTTTTATGACCGATGTCGCAGACACGATTTTTCAGCGTCTCCTTGCAGAAATCAATGAAGGACTGCGCTGCTTTTGAAATGTAGCGATCTTTCTTCCACGCAAGTCCGACATCGACGAAGAGCGGATCGGCCAGTGGTATGGCAACAACGCCCGGCGTGTCTTCGACGACGATATCGAGGAGAAAGCCGAGTCCGACGCCTGAGGCTACGAGACCTTTTAGTGTCACAACCTGATTGGACTCAAGAACGATCTTCGGTGTGATACCCGCACCCTTCATATGCTCAAAGATTGTCTTCCGGAGGAAAGAACCCTCTTTCAGCATGACGATATTTGATTTTTCTATCGTATCCCAGGTGATAAACTTCTCCTTGGCTAGTGGGCTTGTTTCTGGTACACAGCAGACGATCTGGTTGCGTGACATGGGCAGAAGCTCGAGATTTTGCGAGGCTCCCGAGATGATGATGATGCCGAAGTCGAGTTCATCGCGTTCCAGCTGCTCGCGAATCGACATGGAACCTTCTTCATGCAGGTAAATGTCGAGGTGAGAGTAGCGACGCTGAAAGCTCGAAAAGATTTTCGGAAAGAGATAGGCGCCGATCATTGGCGGAATACCAATTTTGATCACACCCTTCTGCAGCTGCTTATAGTCGTTGACTTCAAGCACGGCATCTTGAATGTTTCGAAGTGCAAGTTCGATGCGGTTCAAAAAGACAGCACCCTCTGGTGTCAGTGACAGCTGTTTCTGGCTGCGGTCAAAAAGCTGTATGCCAAGCTCTGCTTCGAGTTTTTTTATGGCAACGGTGATGTTCGGTTGAGAGACGCGGAGACGCTCCGCAGCGCGCGTGATATTTCTGAGTCTGCTCGCCATTTGGAAATATTCCAACTGTCTGAGTTCTATGACGGCCACCTCCGATTTAAATAAATATAAAGGATATAAATTTTTGTTTATCATATCATATTCTATATAAATAGTAAAGCTGAAATACCTTAGTGTGCTCCTGTCTGTGTTAGAAGATGATACTGAAAAGATTAAATCTTTCATCTATTTTTAACAAAATTATAAGCTTAAGATGTTAGGGTAAATTTTGTACAGATAAAAAGAACTGTCCTAGATGCGGCACGATGCAGCTATTCAATAGACGAGAAAGGGGACACTGCTGTTGATCCTTGGCATTGGAACGGATATCATCGAGATTTCGCGCGTGAAAAAGGCTTTGCAACGTCCCTCCTTTCTCGCACGGGTCTATACGAAGCAAGAGATCGCCTACGCTTTAAGTCGCGGTGCGCAGAAAGCAGCAAGTCTTGCGGCGCGCTTTGCTGGGAAGGAAGCTGTGATGAAGGCTCTTGGCACGGGGCTTCGCAACGGAACTTTTAAGGAAATCGAGATTCTGACCGATAGGCTTGGTGCGCCTTTTGTCAATCTTTCAGGCGGATTCCTTGCCCAGGCAAAGGCACGCGGTGTCAAACGGATACAGCTTTCCCTGAGCCATGCAAGAGAGTATGCGACGGCGATTTGTGTTATGGAGGGAAACGATGAAACTACTGACAGCAGATGAGATGCGCGAAGTGGATCGGAAAGCACAGGAAGTCTACGGTATTCCCGAGCTTGTCCTGATGGAAAACGCAGGGCATGCGACGGCAGAGATGGCAGAGAAGCTTCTTGACGGAAAACTTACAGGACGACATATCGTTGTCGTTGCAGGCAGCGGGAATAATGGCGGCGATGCATTCAGTGCCGCGCGCTACTTTCTGAACGCAGGGGCGAATGTCAAGGTGTTTTTTGCAGGGAATCGCGACCATATCAAGGCATCGCCGAAAATTATGCTTGGCATCTTGCAGAAGATGGACGCGCTTATCTATCCCTTGGATGATGATCACGACTTTGACCGCTTCCGCGTGGCCTTGCGCTTTGCGGATCTTGTTGTCGACGGCGTCCTCGGCACGGGATTTACAGGCGCACTGCAGGAAAAGATGCAGCGTGTCATCGGCTGCATCAATAGAAGTAACGGAAAGACACTTGCCATTGATATGCCGAGTGGTGTCGAGACCGATAGAGGCACGATACAAACAGCCTGTGTCAAGGCAGATGTGACCGTCACCTTCGGTGCGCCAAAGATCGGACAGTATTTAGGGGGCAGTCTCTCCTGCGGAGAGGTGATTCTCGATACGATCGGCATCCCGCAGGCATTGATCGAGCGCGATGAGATTCGACAGACGCTGATCGATGAAGCACTTGCCGCGGCACTTCTTCCCACACGCACTCACGATGCGCACAAGGGGACGGTGGGGAAATTCCTTGTCATGGCAGGTTCACGCGGCATGACAGGCGCTGCGACACTGGCATCGGAATCAGCACTTCGAAATGGTGCAGGACAGGTGACGCTTGCTATTCCAGAAAGCCTAAATGCTATCTTAGAAGAAAAAGTAACGGAAGTCATGACGCTTCCCATCAAGGATGAAAAGCGCGGACTGCTCAGCGGACACGAGGCGAGCGATCAACTGGCGGAGGTTATCGATGGCTATGACGCTCTTCTCATCGGTCCTGGCCTTGGCCGCGATGAAGACACGTCGGCACTCATCCGAGGTGTTGCAAAGCGAGCAAAGTGCCCACTCATCCTGGATGCAGATGCGATCTATGCCTTCCGCCGCCATACAAAAGAACTCAAAGAACTCGCGCAGGTTCCCATCCTCACACCGCACCTTGGCGAGATGGCAGGCCTGCTCTCCATCTCCATCGAGGAGCTGCGTGCCGATCTCGTGAACCTTTCGCGTCAGGCAGCAAAGGCTTATCAAGGGATTTTTGTCGTCAAGAGTGAGGAGACGATCGTCGTTTACCCAGATGGAAATGTCTTCTTCACGACAAAAGGGAACGCGGGTATGGCGACAGGCGGTTCGGGCGATGTGCTCGCAGGGACGATACTCGGTCTCATGCATGAAATGGAAAGTGCGCTTGCGCCGATCCTTGGCGTCTATCTCCATGGGCTTGCCGGCGATCTCGCCTATGGCGAATATGGCGAGGGTCTTCTTGCGTCTGACATCATGCACTGTCTGCCGAAAGCACGGATGTCACTCAGGGCAAAGAATGAAACGTAAACACTTTATCCTCTTGAAAAGGATGAATGTATTATTTTTTGTGCAGCACTTGCCGTATATGGGTTAAAATTTATACGCTCTATTGACTTTTTGTATAGGGAAGGGTAGTATAAACATACTTTTAGAGAAAGAAGGAATACAAGATGGCAAAAGTGGATGTGGATTGGGATAACCTGACGTTCAGCTACCGTCCGATCACAAAGCGCTATGTCGCAAATTACAAAGATGGCAAATGGGGCAAGGGAAGCCTGACAGAAGATGCAACGGTCACGCTCAACGAGTGTGCCGGCATTCTGCAATATTGCCAGGAAGTCTTTGAAGGTCTCAAGGCATATCGTACAAAAGACGGTAAGATCGTCGCTTTCCGCCCGGATCTCAATGCAGAGCGCATGGTCGATTCGGCAAAGCGTCTGGAAATGCCGCCGGTTTCGAAGGCGATGTTCCTCGAGGCGGTCGATGCGGTTGCTAAAGCAAACGAGGATTGGATTCCTCCCTATGAATCCGGCGGTGCACTCTATCTGCGTCCCTATCTCTTTGCGACAGGTTCCGTCATAGGCGTCAAGCCGGCAGATGCCTATCAATTCCGCCTTTTCGGCACGCCGGTCGGCTCTTATTTCAAGAACGGCATCAAGCCGATCACGCTGATGGTCAGTGATTTCGACCGTGCGGCACCGCACGGCACCGGTCATATCAAGGCGGGGCTGAATTATGCGATGAGTCTTCATGCCTACATCCACGCTCATGAGAACGGTTTCGATGAGAATATGTTCCTTGACCCTGCAACGCGTACTTATGTCGAGGAGACGGGCGGTGCAAACTTCCTCTTTGTCACAAAGGACAACACGGTCATCACGCCAAAATCGAACTCCATCCTGCCTTCTATCACGCGTCGCTCCCTGATGCAGATTGCGGAAGATCTTGGTTATAAAACGGAGCAGCGTCCTGTGAAACTCGCAGAGCTCAGTGAATTTGCCGAATGTGGTCTTTGCGGTACGGCAGCCGTCATCTGCCCGGTCGGCAAAGTCGTCGACCACGGCAAAGAGATCGCTTTCCCGAGCGGCATGCAGGAAATGGGTCCTGTGCTCACGAAGCTCTATAAAACTCTCCGCGGTATGCAGCTCTGCAACATCGAGGCACCGAAGGGCTGGGTTCGCGTCATCAAGTAAGCAGCACTATAAGTTTAAGTTTATAAGTACCCCCGAAAGTCGGACGGAGAGAACGCCGGCTTTCGGGGGTATTGTCATTTCATCCTGCCTATAAAAATAGTACAAAAAAATATCTCAGGTAACAAGGATTTTCTGATATACGGCAAGAATAAATTCATATATGTGCGTTATGCTAATTGTGTTGATATTATTGCATACCGTTGGCTTTTCATCTTACAGACGCTGAGGCAGAATACAGAATTTTATGTCAATGCTGAAAGATACAGAGTCATCGTATGCCTTCTTCTTGGAGTTTCCATATGAACTTAGACTTTAATTTTCCCATCAAATTTCATGGCATGTTCCATGGTTTTTTTTCGACGATCGGCTTTTTAGATGTCATTGATATCGCCGTCGTTGCAGTTATCCTCTATAATATTTACGTCATGCTCCGCGATACGCGGGCGATCACACTCGTCAAGGGCATTCTTGTGCTCCTCGGCGTCACGCTCGCTGCGACGTGGATGGAGCTTCATGTCATCAGCTGGCTTTTGCAGAAAATGGTGACATTGCTTTTTGTCGCACTCCCTATCGTCTTTCAGCCGGAACTGCGCCGTGCGTTGGAGCATCTCGGACAGGGACGCTTTCTGGCACCTGTTGTATCGCTTGACGATAAGGAAGCGCGCTCTGTCGTGCACGAGCTCGTGAAGGCAGTGACTGTTCTTGCCGCAAACAAGACGGGGGCACTGATTGTCATCGAACGAGATATGGGATTGAATGACATCAGTGCAACGGGGGTTCCGATCGACGGGCTCATCACGGCGGATTTCCTGCTGAATGTTTTTATTCCGAACACACCGCTGCATGACGGCGCGGCGATTGTCCGCGGCAATCGTCTCGTCGCCGCAGGGTGCTTGTTGCCACTGACGGAAAACCGTTCCCTTTCGACAGAGCTCGGCACGCGTCACCGCGCGGCCATCGGACTTTCTGAACAGTGCGATGCGCTCGTCGTCGTTGTCAGTGAAGAGACCGGAACGATTTCCACGGCGGAAAACGGACGCATCACTCGTCACCTGGACAAGGAGCGGCTGAAGAAGAAACTCAGCTCTGCTTTTTTGCCGACAGAGGGCATCAGGGAACTCCGGGACGTTGTCAAGAACTGGAGGCGTAAGAAATGATTACACGCCTAGAACATATCTTTCGAAAGAACCTTTTTGCAAAGATTGCTGCAATTGTCTGCGCGGTCATCCTTTGGTCATATGTTATGAACGAACAGGATCCTGCGATAGAAAACACCTATACCGTCGAAATAGCGGCGGTCAATGAGCCGGAAGGGTATCATATCACACAGGGGGAGAAGAAAGTCCAACTCAAGGTGCGTGCGCAGCGTTCGCTTTTCGCCTCGCTCTCCGCAGACGATTTCCGCGCCTACGTTGACCTTGCAGATGCAAAAGACGGTACGCAGCAGCTTCGTATACAGACCGTGCTTCCCAAAGGGGTCGAGCTTATTTCAGCGCGTCCGGACAGCATCGAAGTGACGCTTGACAAGATGGTGACGAAGAGCATTCGTGTCGAATATGTGACGACGGGGGCAGTAGCACAAGGTTCGGCCTTTGTCGGCATCACGCCAAAGGTACAGTACGTATCGGTCTACGGTCCGGAATCCATACTGACAGATGCAACGCGCGTTATCGGCTATGTTGGACTCAGTGGGCGGAACGATAGCTTTTCAGACAATGTCACGTTTACTGCAGTCGGCGAAGATGGCAATACGCTGAAGGATGTCGAGATTACGCCGCAAAATGCAGATGTCCGTGTCCAGATTACGCGCGGGCTGATTCGAAAAGTTGTTGGTATCCACGTTGTGACGGCGAAGGATCTGGATCCTTCGTTAAAGCTTATAAGCACGATAGCAGATCCAGAAAAAATCGAGATTGCAGGTACGGAAGACAAGCTCGCAGGTGTCAGCACCATTGAAACCATGCCGATTTCCCTAGCAGATGTCAAAGGGGATACACAGCTGCCAGGGAAGTTGGTTCTTCCGGATGGTATTTCAGTGACGAATCCCAATATCACCGTTAAATTTGAAGTTAAAGCAAAAGAGCAGAACGCTGCAGCGGCAAAACCGCAGTGATAGGCGAGCGGTGGAAGCGCTTGATACATAGCAGATGGAGTGAAGCATAGATTGATACGCATCCGTAATTTTTCCGTTCCCTTTACGGATAATGTGCCGCTGGTAAGGCACGCAGCAAAGCGACTGGGCATTCGCGAAGAGGAGATTCTAGAAGCGAAGATTGCAAGGAAGGCCGTCGATGCGCGTCGCTACCATGGCAGTCCCATTTCCTTTCATTATCTCTTAGACATTCGACTGATCAGCGGAGAAAAAGGAGAGAAAAAACTTATTGGAAGATTTCGCCGCGACAGAAATATCGAAGAAGTGCCTTTTCTGAAGAAGGAGAAGATACCGAAGGCAAAGATGTTGCGTTCACCCATCGTCGTCGGCTTTGGCCCAGCGGGGATGTTTGCAGCGCTGACGCTTGCACGGGCGGGGGCGGAGCCTCTCGTATTGGAGCGAGGTGCGGATGTCGATACCCGTCATGCAGATATTCAAAGATTTTGGACAAACGGCACGCTTTCTGAAAAATCAAATGTGCAGTTTGGTGAAGGCGGGGCGGGTACATTTTCCGACGGCAAGCTTACGACACGTGTGAACGATGTGCATATGCATGAGATTCTTGAAGACTTTGTCCGAGCGGGTGCACCCGAGGAAATTCTCTATTTGCAGAAGCCGCATATCGGCACGGACATTCTGCGGAATGTCGTGAAGAATATTCGCGAGGAAATCCTTCGTCTCGGCGGACGTGTGCGCTTCGGTGCACAGGTGACGGATTTTGAAATAAGGGACGGTAGAATTTCCGGCATCATCGTAAACGGTGAGGAGCGTCTGGATACCGACACTGTCTTTTTCGGCATCGGGCATTCGGCGCGTGATACCTACCGTATGCTCTATGGTAAGAATGTCAAGATGGAGGCGAAAGCCTTTGCAATGGGCGTTCGCATCGAGCATCCACAGGCATTTATCGACCGTGCACAGTATGGCAAAGATGCGGGCGACGGGCGGCTTCCCACGGCAGACTATGCGTTGACAGCAAAGGACAGTATTTCTGGGCGCGGTGCATATAGTTTCTGTATGTGTCCGGGTGGTGTCGTCGTCGCAGCAGCGTCAGAGGAAAAACGCCTTGTGACAAACGGCATGAGCAATTACAAGCGCGATTCAGGCGTTGCCAATGCGGCTCTCCTCGTGCAAGTCGCACCAAGTGATTTCGGCTTCGAAACACTCGATGGCATGCGCCTTCAAGAACAACTTGAACGCCTTGCCTTTTATTTGGGTGGGCAGGATTATTTTGCGCCTGTTCAAACAGTGGGAGACTTCCTTGCCGGACGGAAGGGTTCAACTAATTTTTTAACGCATCCGACCTATGCACCGGGGATTCGGACGGCGGATCTTCATGCGTGTCTGCCAAACTACATCACAGATACGCTGGCGCGGGCACTTCCCATCTTCGACAGGAAGATTCCCGGTTTTGCTGACCCTGGTGCGGTGATGACGGGCGTTGAGACGCGCTCTTCTGCACCATGCCGCATTCTGCGTGAGCGTAAGACGTATGCGTCGCTTTCGACGCCAGGACTTTACCCGATTGGTGAGGGGGCAGGCTATGCAGGCGGCATCATGAGTGCAGCCTGCGACGGGCTGAAGGCAGCACTGAGTGTTTTGCGTGCTAACTCGTAACGGTTTATTTATGAATAAAGGAGAAGGATCATGGCAAGACTTTTTGGTACCGATGGTGTCCGCGGCGAGGCCAATACGACATTGACGCCGGAAATGGCATATCGTCTCGGGCGTGCGGCAACGATTTGCTTTGGCAAGGAATCCGAGGAGAAGCCGCTTATCATCATTGGGCGCGACACACGCATCTCTGGGGAAATGTTTGCGGCGGCATTGACCGCGGGTATTTGTTCGGCGGGCGGTCGTGCCATGCTCGCTGGCATCATCCCGACGCCGGCGATCGCGTACCTTGCGCGTCGTCATAACGCTAAGGCGGGCATTGTGATTTCGGCGTCGCACAACCCCTTTGGCGACAATGGCATTAAATTTTTCGGCGGCGATGGCTATAAGCTTCCCGACAGTGTCGAAGATGAGCTTGAGAGCATCGTCCATCGTCTTGAGAAAAAGGACGATTTTGTGCGTCCCACGGCGGGCGCCATCGGTCACCTTGAGTATCGGGCTGATCTGCAGAATCAGTACATGGACTTTGTCCTTTCGACCTGCGGGGAGCGTTTCGATGGGATGAAAGTCGTTTTAGACTGTGCGAACGGCGCGGCTTATGAAGTTATGCCAAAGGTGCTTCGGCAGCTGGGCGCAAATGTTAAGGTCATCCATGCGCTTCCGAACGGTACGAATATCAATGACCGCTGTGGTTCGACGCATATGGAATCGCTGCAAAAGGCGGTTGTTGAAAATGCCGCGGACTTTGGTATCGCACATGACGGCGATGCTGACCGCTGCCTTTGCGTCGATGAAAAAGGAGAGATTATCGACGGTGATCACATCCTCGTCATGTGTGCGACGGATATGATGAAGAAGGGAACGCTTCCCTATAACACAGTCGTCACGACGGTTATGGCAAATATTGGATTTCACAAGGCCATAAAGGAAGCGGGCGGCCGTGCCGAAATCACACAGGTCGGCGACCGCTACGTCCTCGAAAGTATGCTGAAGAATGGCTATAAGATTGGCGGTGAGCAGTCCGGACATATCATCTTTGCAGACTATTCAACGACAGGCGATGGTCTGATTACCGCGCTTCAGGTACTGGCTTCCATTAAGCGCAGCGGAAAGAAGGCGTCTGAGCTCACAAACCTGATGAAGACATACCCGCAAATCCTCATCAACGTTCGCGTTGCCGCAAAAGAAGGCTGGGAGGGTAAGGAAGCTATTCAGGCGGCCATCAAAAAGGGCGAAAAAGAACTGGGCAGTGACGGCCGCATCCTCGTTCGCCCATCCGGTACGGAGCCGTTGATTCGCGTCATGGCAGAAGGCCCAGACGAAGCACAGCTCGACAGAATTTGTAAAGAAATTGCAGATGTCGTAAAAAAGGAGCAGGGTTGATGAAGAAGGCAATCCTCTTGGTCAGTTTCGGTGTCGCAGGCGACGAAGCGAGAGAGAACGGCATTGACTGTATTGCGGCGGAGATTGCCGCGGCACATGGTGACTATGCTGTTCGGCAAGCATTTACATCCAATTTTATTCGAAAACAGCTGGCAAAGCGCGGCATTGTAAAACCTTCTCTGGATGAAGCACTAAATGCCCTGGCAGAAGAAGGTTTTACATATGTTTATGTACAGCCGACACATTTGACGCCCGGTGAAGAGTACAAGAAAAAGGTCCGCAGCGCTGTGGATGCGGCAAGAGAAAAGTTCAAAGTACTGAAACTCGGTGAAACGGTCTTTGCACAGGATCGAGATTATGAAGAAATGGCCAAGTTTCTTTCAGACACCTATGGTAAAGGCAGTAGCGATGCAACTGTACTGCTAGGGCACGGCTCTCCACACTGGCATAATCCCGTTTATGAAAAGTTGCAGGCGGTGTTTGATGCATGCGGTAAAAAAATCTTTGTCGGTGTTGTCGAGGAAAGCGATACGCCAAATTTCGAAATGGTCGCGCAGCGTCTGAACAAAGCCGGTGCAAAACATGTGACCTTAGCACCGCTTCTTCTCTCCGGCGGCATCCATGTAAAGGAAGACATGGCAGGGGAAGGAAAAGAATCGTGGAAAAGCCGCTTGGAAGCCAGAGGCATAAAAGTCTCTCCAATTCTAAAAGGACTGGGTGAATACGAGGCTTACCGAAAGATTTACCTTAGAAAGGTGTTGGATCTTTGTCAAGTGTTACGGTGACATTTTTTGTTATTTTTCGATAATTTTCCTTTATCTGAAGATAGAGTTTTCTTTGTAGGAAAGGAGGTCACAAAATGTTTTTGGACGAGAATGAAGTTGCTTTCTTAAAACGCTATTTCCTAGGTGAGGAATTGACCGAACGTGAACATGAGTCCGCTGTATTAATAGCAGACTGTTATGATTCTCATATCGGTCAGACGGGATTGTTTGCCGACGTATGGGTCGATGTTCCAGAGGAAGAGAGAGAAAAAGAATTTGCTAGGATGTGTGAGGAAGATGTCGAGGATATTCGGCAGTATCTTTCTCTTTACCCATGGATCAAGGTCTGGCGGGAGCGTTGCGAGGCGGAAGAGTCTGCACGATGGGATGAAGAAGAACGATTGGAGGCGGAACGGGACGAGCTTATCTCGCGTGCCATCGACATGGATGAAGAACCTCCGGTTTTCGGACAATGGGCAAATATCGCTCGCAGTCGTATGCGTCATGAATCGCCTGAAGAGTGGATTGAAATGGTGCAGCAAGGCACGGCATCGGCATATCTCAAAAAGGTGCAGGAAGAAACGGCGGAGACTTTCCGTACTATGCGGGACGCGGAGCTCACCAGGCGCGGTACAAGGTCGAAGACAAACTGGTTAGAAAATGTTAGCGAGCGATATATGATCGATATGCAGATTCGCGAGATACTCGCACGATCGCTCGCAGGTGTAGATTGAGGTGAGCAAGATGGAAGAAGATAAGAAAATAGATGGCACGATAACCGAAGAAGACTATGAAGATTATGCAGAGCAATGGTTGAAAAGCGATCAGCTGCATATGCCGGAGGAAATGTGGGATCAATATGGCATGTCTGTCTTTCTTGGGGATGATACCATCACCTATGAAGAGGCACTGGCAGATTGTGGCGGGGATCGTGAAAAGCTGATGAGAACCTCCCTTATCTTGGAGTTGCACGACAAACCTCCCGAGAATCCTGAGCCTTTGCCACCTTCGTATTTGGAGGATGAGGATGAGATCATAGACGATGATTTGTATTGAGTGTCTTTGACGATAGTCTGTGGGTATAGATGCACAAAAAAGGAAGCTGAAGAAAAACAGCTTCCTTTTTTGTGTCTTTTTTCTTAGAAGGATACGAAGCCACGCGGTGCGGACTTTTCTTTGCCTGATGCTTTGTAGTCGCGCTGCCGTTTGGGATCATAAGGATCGAAGATCATCATCGTATGCTTTGTGACTTCCTTTACCCATTCGACATGTTCGTCGAAGTCAACGCGTCCTTTATCGGCTTCCAGTTGTGTTTTTGCTGCAAGAAGCGAGGATAACTGCGCTTTGTTTGTAGCGACGATGCCTTGCAGTTCTTCGTCAATCTCTTGCAGTTCCCGTTTGCCTTTGGCATTTTTTGCAGCATCGAGGAGTGTGAGAATGGCGTTGGCTGTCTCACCATCCCTTGCCATGGTTTCTTGTGCGATAGTGGCATAGATTTCTGCGGCATTTGCTATGGCCGTATGCTGCTTGTATTTGTCACGCGGTGTGGAAAATACGGCGCCAGCTTCGTGTGCTTGATGAAAGATGGGCGTTCCATTGATGCGGGGATCTGCCAGAATGTCGTAGGTTTTTCCCGTATCCTTTCTTCTTTTCAGGATGATGTCTTTGATATCTTCGGTTTGGCGCTCATCAAGCGGACGACGATTGGTTTCGTGAATCCCGAGCTTTTGGGCAATTTGCACCAGGATATTCACGAAGTCTTTGCCGAAGAGCTTGCTTTTGATCTCACGCGTCAGATCGTGTACGCTGCCGCCATGCCTGCCTAGGTCATGGTAGAAGTAGTGCCCAGGATGTGCCGTATCTGCCCATGAGATGCTGGTGGACGACCAATAGTTGCCAGGATCCAGCGGGTGCCAATGATGATGTGCCTGAGTAAGCTGTAAGCCACCACTGAGTGCACCTGCCGTTGCTGCAATAGCAAAGACAGCGCTGAACAGGGCAATTTTCTTTTTGCGAGACAACATCGTTGATTCTCCTTTCGTCTTTTATTAGCGGGAGAAGATCCCTTCGTTCTTCGACAAGTGGAAGCCTGCATTGCCGAACTGCCGGTTGATGAGTTTTGTTATGCAGTCACAGAAATACATATATTTGAGGACGACGAGGATGAGGATCAGCAAGAGACCGAAGTTAAGAAGAATACGGACCGTGCCACGCGCCATTCCTGTTCCCATGTTGCCATTGGCAAGTTCCGTGGCAATTTGGGCGCGTTTGCCGCCGGTGCCGTCCTCTGCACGTTCAAATTTCCTGTAGAATATTTCAGCGGCTTCGGCTGGTGAACTCGCTGCGTTGATGGCATCTTTGTAGCCGTCTCGTATCATTTCATAATCGAGGAAACGGACTTGGTAGGGAATCGTCCAAAGCTCATCGCCGGATGCGTGGGCGACGAGGTCATCGCGTCTTTCCCACATCCACTGTGCAATGCCGGACGGTCCGTTTGGGTTCTCCATGCCACAGGTCGGATCGCCTTGAGATTCCTGTGCGATGTTGCCGCAGATACCAAGCGCGGCAGCGGGCGTATAGCCAAGTCCCAGCAATTCGTTGTAGATCTCTTTGATTTGCGCTTTGCCCAGATCGTTTAGCTGCGCATCCACAGCGCTTCCACTCATGCCGCTGGTACCGGCGTCCTGTGCCGTCATGACACCACCGGACGTAGATACGAGTCCCTCGATGCTGACTTCTGCCAGGGTTGCCTGCAGCTGTGCGGCAAAGAAACAGATGAACATGAGGTTGATCGATGCGGCGATGACGCCATTGATGCCGTTTGAGGCAAAATGGCGAAGTTTTGCCGTGCCTGCCAGCGGAAAGGCGGCAAGGCTGAAGAGGACGGTGGCATAAAACTGGAGGTAGGCAATGGCGATGTAAAGTCCGATGAAACAGAAGAGGATGAAGAGGACGCCAGCGCCGACAAGCACGATGAGCGGAAGCGGCGTCATGGTACTGAAGAAAACATCAAAGATACTGCCATGCGTCGAGTGAAGTGCTGCATTGTAGAGCGGAGAAATAATGGACATGCCCTTTTGTATGATGTTTGTCGGATCGGAGACGGCAGCGGCTGCACCTTCTAAATCGCCTCCCATGTAGCCGCCAAGGACAGGGAACCCATGCAGGGAGAGGTTGCCGATAAAGTCGTTCCAGTTGTAGAGGAAGACGAGACAGAAGCCATAAAAGAGACTGCGCCGTACAATCCAGTGAAGGAGCGTCTCTTTGCTGTCGGATTCCGGCGTCAGGACAATCTTCATTGCGCCGAGTGCAATATCGATGCAGCAGAGGACAAAGAATAAATCAGCTACCGTATTTTGCAGGATCTTCAGTCCTTGGGTAAAGAGATCGACGAGTTTATCGATAATTTCCTTAATCGAACTGGCAAAGTCGTTGGCAACCTCCCAGTCATAATTGGCATAATCCTCCATCATCGGATCATTGATGCTGCCACCACTGCCAGGCTCGCCGGTGCCGAGTCCTGGAATGTAGTCCGCAGGATTCACATCCTCTCCCCACTCGTTACCAATGCGAATTTCAAAGTGCAGATGTGGTCCTGTGGCGACACCCGTATCACCGACGCGGCCAATGAGCTGCCCTTCTTGGACAATTTGACCATCGGCAACAAAGAAAGCGGATAGGTGGGCATATCTTGTGAAATAACCGTTCATGTGATTAATGACAATGGTGTTGCCGTAACCATCATTTCTATCCCATGCCTGTATCACTTGCCCTGCGGCTGCGGCATACACGGGATCTCCATATGCTGCCGCAATATCTTCGCCTTGGTGTTTTTTATACTCGCCGGTTTTTGGATGGTAACGCCAGCCATAGGCAGAACTCGATGGTCCAGCCGCAGGGCGCGTCCAGCCTGCGGTGACAAGAACGATCGGAATGAGGAACAGGAGCGCAAGAAGTGCGCGACGTATTCGTATCCTTCGTTTCGTCATAGTATTGCGCTCCTTTCGTAGAAGTCATTGGAAGATTGTGAAAATTGTGCTGGCAATTCGGTGTGTTTTATGGTACCCTTAAGAAAAAAGGGAACGAAGACGATAAAGGAGGTATCCATTGTGGGTTTGTTTTTTGGCAAGAGCAAAAAGGAACGAGAAGCGGAAGAGGCTGAACGCAGACGGCAGGAAGAAATCGCAAAGGATCCGAGAAAAGCGCCGCTTATGATTGGCAGCCTCTACGCCATCGGCAATGACGGGATGATTCAAGCCAATGATGAATATGGCTTTATCATCCGAGATCTTTCAGAAAGAGCTGTGGCAAATAATGATATGATTTACAAGATGCTTCAGATTGTAAAGCAGTTGCACGAGGAAAACAAAGAGATGCGTGAACGCCTCGAAAAAATTGAAGGAAAGCTTGACGGAACTTCACGAAAAGAAAAAGAGATGCCATTTCCCAAGGCAAGGGCAATGTGACAGCAGGGCAGATGCCCTGCTTTTTTATGCTTTACTCAGTTCCGTTTCCATTTCCAGTTTCAGTTTTGACTGGTGCCGTCTGTGCTGGTGTAGCCTGTCCCTGTCCTCCACCATTACCGTTGCCGTTCGCATCGTTGCCGCCATTGCCGCCTTTTTGCGCTTCTTGCTGCATGGTAACGCCTTTTTTCATCATGCTGAGGTTATGGCTGGCCGTCTGATCCTTGCTGCTGCGGAAGTTTGAAACGGCACTTCGATACGACTGTACCGGACTTCGGCTCATGACGAAGTCGCGGCCGAGCTGTGAGAGCGTTCCTTTTAGGGTACCTCCACCGGCGGCCTTTGCTGCGGCGACTTTGCCGGCAGCGGTAGCACCTCCTGTAACCACAGCAGAACCTACGGCAGCTGCGGTTCCTGCTGCACTCTTCAATGAGCCGATCATGTCCGAGCCGCCGAGTTGTGGTGCACCGTTGAGCAGCGTGGAGATGAGCGCAGGAATTTTCTTGATGAGCATGTAGATCATCAGCGATGCCAAGACGGCCTGCAGAAGCGAACCGGCATCACTGGAAAGCTCGTCTTTCTTGCTGGCGTCCAGCATGAAGGATTCGACAAAGGGCGTGGTAGAAATAGCGAGAAAGGCAATGACACAGACCTTCATCGCACAGTTGAACATACAGCCGATCGCTTTTTCGGTGAGGAAGTTGAACTTGCTCATGGTACCAAAGGCGAGGCAGGGAATCGTCATCAAGGCCATGGTGAAGAACTCAACACGTGCCATGAAGAGTTCCAGCGCCGCCATGAAGAAGCAGAAGCAGACAATGACGATGGTGATGACACCGAGCAGGGTGATGATGGGCGAGGATATCATTTTTCCGACGCCTTTGGCTGCACCTACGACAGTAGGTCCCGTTCCATCGAAAACGGTTTCCGGGTCTGCACCGGTCAGTCCGGCAAAGATCGTTGCGACAAATTTGACAGCAGGTCGGTAGAAGGAATCTACCATATCGCTGGGCATCCCATCCCCGCCTGCGGCGTGAATACCGATGCTTTCAAAACCATCCATCAGCGCCTGCATGAACTCCATCCAATGCATCATGAGAAACATGAAGAAGCCGAGCTTCAAGATAATGGAGATGAGGTATTGTAGCTTGTCGCCGGAGATAAACTTCATGGACAGTTCCCAAGAAGCCTGTACCACGGTGAGGATAATGAGGAGTTTTAAACAGAATGGCAAAATATTTGCTGCGCCGGGTACGATGACGTTCTTGGTATAGTGATCCATGAAGCTGCCGAGAATCTTTGTCGTCGATAGATCGGCATTCAAATCTGGCTGATACACTGGCGGCTTGGTCAAAGGTGCCGACTGGTCGGCCATCGCCCAAATCCCTGTATCAGAAAGCAGGAAACCACCGAAGTTAATGGCAAGACCTGCACCGAGCATAACCTGCCACAGAAACTTTTTACCATCCTCCAGTCCGAAGGTGATCATCATGCCAGCAATCGCCGTCATGATGAGCAGGACGATCTGCATCGCCTTGATCGCACCTAAGGCAAGCTCTTTGAGTTTGGTATCAAACGTGCCGTCCAGTCCTGTGCCGGCGCTTACAATCTGCTCGGAACCCTCGCCGGCTGCAAAGCCGACATGCATCCTCGTGAAGATCACAAGAAAAAGGATGAGTCCGAGCCAAAGGAGATCGCGATACGCGGCACATCTCCTTATAAAAGTTCTAAGTTTTCGCATCAGCGTCCCCCTAGCTTTCGTATTTTTAATCAGTTTGACTTATAGTGTTTGCTTTACTCCGTTAAATAATTCCCTTTATTATTGTTATGAATATTTTCCTTTATTATTCGAGGTGGTCATTTTGACCACCTCGAATATTCGTCTTTAACATTCATTTTTCACTTATTTTTCATCTATTCTTTCCTTTCTCGTCACTTGTTCGCAAAATTTACGAATTTTTGACCAGCTGCACGGTTGCGCGTTTCCTCGGTGGCTTTCTCTACGTTCTCTATGTAGTATTTCTCTGCCTCCATCGCAAGAATGTTGGCGAGAAGTTCGTTGGTGTCTGCACCTTGGAGTGCCTGCGCACCTTGAATCTGGATGCCGGCCTGCATGATCTGCTGTTCTCCTTCCGCGTTCTTTGCTGCTTCCATGGCTTCCTTGACAACTTCCTGCGTCTGCTTTGTCACTTTGCCCGAGGCTTGCGCACGTTCTGCCGATGCCTGGTAGGTGGCGTCAAGTGCTTTCTTGTTCTTCGCGCTCTGCATGTAGAGGTCATAGAGGGTCTTCTTGCCCGTCATGGCATCTTCGATCGTTCCGATCTCGTTGCGGAAGATCTCAACAGCTTTGGTATTGACATTTAAGACGGCAGGCATATCGCCTTTCTCTTTCAGGACGTCCAGCGGTATTTCGACTCGACCGGTGCCAAAGCAGCCACCACCATCGCCAATTTTTCCCAACCACTTAACGAGCATTTTGGGCGAAAGCTTCTTGGCATCTAAGATCTGAAGCGCCAGCTCCTTTTGCTCGGTGGTGAGAATTTTCGCTGTCTGAATGGCTGTCTTGATGGCTTCCTGGATGTTCCTCTGATCGATGACGGCAACCGCTGCTTCTGAAGGTGTGCTTGAGATTGCCATGGCGCCGATCGGCGTGACGATGCCTAGGATACAGCCTGCAATGACGATGGATTGGAGGCGTTTGGCAGGCCAGCGGAGCGTACGGAACATGATGTGTCACTTCCTTTCTGGTTGAACTTTTATCCCTTCGCGGGGCGAGCATAAAAAACAGGTGCGATGAACCTGCCTAGCCGAACCATCGCACCTGTTTTTTATGCACCGAATCGACCGTTTTTTCCATCATTGCGGTACGCCGACAGGATCTTTCTGGCGGATAAGGACTCGATCGTATTCCGTCATTGTCTTGCCCTCACGCTCCTTTGTTTGCAAATAGTTTCGTGCTTGACGATCAATTGCCTCGCGCTGAGCTGGACATTTTTCCGGATGTCTCTTCCTGGTATAAGCGATCTTACCCTTACCGTAGTTTGCCTGATGCGTTCGTCTCGGTACCGGTGAGTTTTTGTCAAGAACATTTTCTATCTCTTCTTCCCGGTATCCTTGGTTAAAAAGGTAGAGAATCAGCTGCTCATCTACGGCATCGTTATGTTCGGTTCCTGTGGCTTCTTGGATTTCCTCAGCACATTTCGTATAGATCTCATCGGCGCCTTCATCACCTTCGCGCTTCGTCTCAAACGAATAGTTTCGGACGCGTTGGCGCGTTTCTCGTACATTGGACTTGCGTACCTTTTCTTCCTTTTTTTCTGAAGGAGATATGAATTCTTTGATGGCCGAGGCGGTTTTCATCGCAGTGACGGCTGCGCCTACCTCAGGAATCGCAATAGAAGCCGCAGTAACGGCTATGCCAATCGGTCCTTCTATTAAGGTTTCTGTCACTGTTTTTTCAACGGTTTTGTCCTCTTCTTCTTCCCCTTTTTCTCCGCGGTCTCTGACCTTTTCGTTATCGCGTTGTTTTACGCTGCCCTTCCAAATCTCGGGAGATTCTTTGTTTTTTGCATCGGCATCGACTAAAGCGGCGGTTTCTTCTTCAGGGGAAAGCAGTGCATCTTCCGCTGCTTTCTTTTCACGCGCCTTTTCTATGATGTGCTTGAGATTCTCTTGGTTTCGCTCTTCTTCGGGAATGCCGCCATACACCTCAAGAATATTGAGAACCTCTTCTTCGCTTGCGCCATATTCCTCTAAGAGCTTTCGCGTGGCGTAGATGTTATAGTCTTCGCGCCTGTCATATACGCTAAAGTCTGCCTTTCGTGCAATAAGGGCGTTGTCACAGTCAACCAGCAGTCTGCAGTAGATGTCTTTGCTGCGTGCGTAGTCTTGGTCTTCTGTGACAAAAGGCGTCGCGCCTATTTCCCCCAACAGTCTCTTTGCTGCCAGGTCGTGGTCTAGCCCTGGTGTTTGCCGGGCAGGCGACAGATGTAAGCCTGCCTTAAGTACCGTCGGGGGAACGCCTATATCGCGCAGCATATTTGCTACGACGAGCTCATCCTGATAGGTTAAGAACTGCTCGCCGGGAAGCCGTTCCATCCTTTTTTTTAGAAAGATGGGGTAGAAGATGGCTGACAGTTCTAGTTCCTCTAGTTTTTCCGGCTCTGTCGGCAGAGTGCGCAGTCTTTGGTATACATGTTTTTCGCGAATGACTTCTTTCGCGATGCGCTGTACGTAGGCAGTCTTGTCACGTCCTGCATAGGCTGTAGCTTTTTCAAGAAGTTCCCGTAGGGTCTGTTCACTTGCGCCGGTCTTTTTGAGAAACGCTGCAAGCGCACGTCCTTCTCGATAGGGAAGCGGCACGCCTGCTTTACTTTCCCATACCTGCCAGATCTGCTGGAAATCATCCTGCATGGTGCTTACCTCGCTTTTGGCAAGGCTTTGCAGGCGATCTTGCATGTCCTTTAGAATGCCGTGTTCGTAGCGTATGCCAAAGGCATTGCCCTTGCCGGCAAGTTGACGGAAAAGACTCTCGCCCCGGTAAGCTTCGCGTACTTCATCGAAAGGAAAGTTTTTGCTGAGTTCTTTAAGGGCTTCTTGATCAGCGCGGCGAAACGATGCTTCTATACGGGTAAGAGCCCCTTCATAAAGCTCGTTGAAACGTCTTACGGGATTCGGCAGCATCTTTTTCTCGGGAGCACCTTCCGGCAGAATATTTCTGATAAAATCGTTGCGTTCCTCTTCATCTGCTGTGAGAAGAATAATGCGGCTATCTCGAGTTGCTGTGCGAAGAAAGTCCAGATGGTACCCTTCCCTATGCATCTTTTGAAGAATTTGACGCTCAATTTGCTCGATGATCTGGCGAAGGTTTCCCTTTTCCCGTACATACTGTTGGTATAGCGCCTTTGCTGTTTGTTGTTCCATCATAGGCTACCTCACTAGGCTCTCTTCCAAGCGTCTTTTATGGCACGGAAGAAGTCACGTACACCTAGGGATTCTCCACCAAAGGGTTTACCGATGGCCTCGGTATGAATTTTGCCGTCTTTGATGCCATCGTTGAGTGCCTTTTCAAGCATGTTCATACGTAGTTCTATGCGGTTGACACGAATGGCAAAATAGCAAATCATGAGCACGATGAACAGAAATAGCAGCTCGATCATATCGCGATGGCCTCCTCTCTTGGATAGTCCGGAAGTTCGAGTTCGTTCTCCTTCCACCACATTTCGTTGAACCGTTCGAGTCCGTAGGTGTCCAAGATGCGCTTGCACTTAGCCAGTGCAACATCGCTGACGGCGACATAGGATAGGGTAAAGGGGCACAGGTCAAGGGCGAGGTTGAAAAGACGCGATCCACTCGGGCTATCGTAATAGTATTCGCGCTGTGCCTGTGCATGTGCAATGAGACTGACTTGCTGGCGGTTAAGACCAAAGCTTCGGTAGAGTTCCTGCCGTGATTCAGTGATAGCGAGTTTATCGGGAAGAAAGATGCGTGACTGGCAGGAAGAAAGCACGGTATCGAAAATCGCGCTTTTTGCCACATCGTCCAAACTCTGTGTGGCAAAGAGTACGCTCGTATTGTATTTGCGAAGCGTCTTGAGCCACTCTTTGATCTTCTCAGCAAACATCGGATTCTGGAAGAAGACCCAACATTCATCAAGAACGATGAGCGTCGGTCCCTGCCCTTCCAGCTTATTGTTCTTTACCACGTCTTCAATACGATGGAAGATGTACATGAGCGTCGAGGCGACAATACGCTTGGCGTTCATGAGAGTCTCCATCTCGAAAGACTGCCAGCTCGTAATCGAGAGGTGATCTTCGTCGCTGTCAAAGATTTCTCCGTATTCTCCTTTGTTGCCGGATTTATCGGTCAGTGCCAGTGGATAGAAAGCTTCCTTTAAATCGTTGCTTTGCAGGAAAGAAATGAACGTTGTGATGGTTCGATATTTCTTTTCCATACCAGCAACGGTTGCAAGACTGTCACGAACCAATGCCTTATGTTCTGGCAGCACCTGGATGCCCTCTTCACTTAGAAAGTCGCATAGCCAATCGAGTGCCCATTGTCGCTCATCCGGATCGTCGATGTTGACGAGCGGTTGGAAAGAGAGTGCTTTGGATTTTCCGATGTCATAGAACTTTCCATGTACGCCGCAGGTAAGCACCTTAGAGCTTGCGCCCTTGTCAAAGACGATGACGCGTCCATTCGGATACTTGCGCCACTGTGCCTCAATGGTGTTTAAGAGAACGGATTTGCCGGAACCTGTCGGCCCGATGACGAGCGAGTGCCCGACGTCCTTAATGTGCAGGTTTAAACGGAAGGGACTTGCGCCATCTGTTTGTGTATAAAGCAGCGGTGGTGCGTTTAGGTGTTTATTCCAGGCGTTGCCGGCCCATGCAAGCGCAAGCGGCATCATGTGTACGAGGTTACCTGTTGAAATCATCGGCCGACGAATATTTGAACCGACAAGACCAGGTACGCACCCAAGAAAGCCGTCCACAGCATTGAAGTCTTCTATCTTTACTTTCTTCATGCCCTTCTCGGTGAAGATCTGACGAATAAGTTTTGCTTTTTCCTCGACAGCTTCCCGGCTTTCATCCATAACGATAATGGCGGTGGTGTAATAAACAAAGGAGATATGATCGCCTTCGACGGCGTTGATTGCTTCACGAACTTCGCCGATACGGTCAACAGCAACGTCATCGATGTTGTCGGCGTTTTGCTCTCCGCCACGAAATGTCGCGTCAACGATGGTGGAGGTAATGGACTGCAGCTTGCCTTTCCATTTTCTGCGCTCGGTATCAAGCTCCGATGCCACTTTTGTTTTCGACATACAGCAAGCACGTGTTGACCAGCGAAAGGAAAAACTTAGGCGATTGAACTCATCGAGCAGGCCGAAGATCGTCTCTGTGCCGTAAGAAATCGGTGAGATGACACGCATATGCTTCTTGCCGAGCTGTGGCTCTAAGCCACCGTAGAGCGGAGAATCATAGAGATAATGATCGAGGAGGAAGTGCGTCTTAGGATACTTGAGTGGTCTTGCCGTCTCCGATACCGTTGAATGCAGATAGGAGATCAGTCCATCCTCATCTAAAAAATCCACTTCAATGCGAAGATTCTTGAGGGCAGCATAGAGCTTATAAACCTGTTCGGCAAAACCATCTAAGACATCATCTGCCTTTGTCAGCTTCTTTTCTCGCCCTTCAATGATGAACTCTTTGAGCTTTTCCTGTCGATCTTTCGGTGGAAGCATTTCAAGTGTCATGTAGAAATTCGATTCAAAGTACATGCCGCTGGAAAAAAGACGGCAGCGTTCAGCATCTATCCCACGCGTCACGGGATCGGGAAAGTGATCGGTTGTCTCATAGGCAGTGGACGGCACGCGCTGCGATTCAAAGTAAAGCACCGTATCCGTTTTCAGTGCTGCAATCTCTGCTTGCAAACGGTTGGTTATAACGATGAGTTCTTCCTCGACGGAAGAATCAAGGTCGGGTCCACGATATTTCCACGTTGCCATGAGACTGCCTGTCTTATTAATACAGACGGCCACACGGAAGCCTGCGACTTCGATATGGGTTAATCGTCCAAATGGCATAATGCCGAAAAGGAAATCCTTTCGTTTACGAAATAAGTTCTGTCGATACATTCGCGTTCCCCTTTCTTTCGCTTTCCTGTGACGCGAGGCTATCTTTCTTTTCTTTGGTTTTTAGAAGATCCTTTATACTTTCAAAGCTGCAAATCGGTGGCTTTAGCCCTGCACGAAAGATGCCGGGCAGGGCTCCCCACCAAAAGTCCTTGGCATCAAAGTCTTCTATCTGAAAGAGCATGCCTTCTTCATAGAAAATTTTTGTGATATATTGGACAGCGCGTGCGTATTCCACGCTGGGGATCAGAAGGATGATTTGGTGGTTGTACCATCCATAGAGATTTCCGTGCAGGTCTTCGGTGAGGAAGTCCTGCATATACTGCCTGGATGGACACCATCGCTCCATGTACTTCGTGTATTCTTTCTGCGCCTCTTTCTTGCTGAAACAAAGGATACGCTCTACATGCCGATAGGGAAGCCCTGCCTCTCGCAGTCCGAATAGTGTCCGCTGGATAGCGGGGGTATGCTGCCCTACGGCAGAAGGGACCGAAAGGACAAGGAAAACTTCGTCGCCTAGATGTACTTGGTTCTTCGAAAAATCAAAGGGTAATTGGTAGGTGAGATAAACATCGAGGTCAACAGGAACGGCAGGCATGGTCTTTTGGCAGCGACCAATGGTAAGCGACTGCATGAGACTATCTATATAGGCTTGATAGCAAAGTATCGTCGGATTTGCCTCCTTGGGAAAGCATGCCTTGAACTTTTCCAAATCCAGAGCAAAGGCTTGATCGACTTCGTCATCTTTTGTTACATTGCTGCTGATGCCGTTTTCGGTCTTCCCTCCCATGGTATAAAATGGATTCCAAGAAAGAAAGAGCGTATGCACCGTCTCTTTTCCCGTGAAAGTATCGTCGATCCATAGCGTCCAACCTTTGGAAAGATGTGTTAAGAGGGCAATCTCCTGCGGGTCTTCATCTTGCTCTTTCTCAAACGGTTGATAACGAATCATGCCGAGGACGCTGCCATCCTTGCAGCGCATAACATTTTCACGTGTTAGAGCGTACCAGGAAATCCAATCCTCAATGCCTTTGGGCGTGAGGTCAAATTCTTTCCACGAGTGCATAGCTTCCCCTTCTTTCGTACCTATGCTGCGTAATAGTCGCGCTTCGCCCAATACCGGTGGAAGCATTCAAAAAACTGCGCATCTTCCAAAGAAAAATAACGAACCGTGAAATGTGCGATGACGTTCATCACGAGAATCGGCCAAAACTTTAGTCCGAAGCAAAGCAAAAAGAACGCTGCAATGCCAAGATTCCAAATGATGAACTCACGCGGAACATCCATGTATAAAATCGTTTCCGTCAGCGAACGAAAGACGGGAAGATGCGTCCAAGAGATTTCGTTGCATTTTTTTTCTTCCATTGCTGTACCTCTTTAGAAAAGCAGTCCTGTGACAGACTTGCCATCGGAGATCGTCGAAGACATGAACTGTCCTGCTGCCATGGCGATAGCGCCGCCACCAGCAACCTTGACGCCACGCATCACGGCCTGCTGTTCCCAGCCCATAGCCCAGCTCATACCACCGAGCGCGATGCCGCCACCGGTGACAAGGATGGGGATGGGGCCTGTGAGTGCTGTCGTAACCACCTGAAGTGGCTTCTGCAGCGGCGTAATTCCCACGGATTCGGATGCATGTGCTACACCTGACATGGCATAAAAGCCAATGTAGATTGCTGTCGGTGCACAATCTTTAGCAAACTGTTTCACATCCTGCTTGGTGATACTGCGTATCTGTGCAAGCTTTTTCTGCAGCACCTGTTTTACCGCATGCCTCACTTTTCTGAAAAATTTCATGATCGTCCCTCCTATCTGAGTAAATTGCAAGAGATCTGAACCCTCTTCTCTCTTCTATTATAAAAAACCGCAGTGTTAAAATCCTGCGGTTTTTTATAGTAGAAGTATTTTTTATTATCTTTCGTGTGTTTTCCGATGCTGCAATGGTTTTGAGGCTTCTTTTCCTCCTTTATGCTGCAGTATACTTGACTGAATGAATGGCATAAGGAAAATTTTTACCTGTGTATACACTTCTGAAAAAGACGGCTTATTTGTTATGCCTTTTAATTTTTCGTATGCATGCTCTAAATCATCTTTGCGTTCTATGAATGCGGAGAAATTTCCTAAATCATTTTTATATTCTTGGAGAATATCTTGTATTTTCTCAAGCTTAATTCCTTTTGAGGAAGATAATATATAAACATCCACAATATCCTTGACTCGTCGAAATACTTTCCTTGTCGAGATTACCCGAATCTTATCGACTAGCATTTTTTCTAGCAAAGCTCCTCGAATCATCCCGGATTCATCCTTAAAAGATACGAAATAAAGTGTATTATATGGATTCTCACGAACACTTAAGTCCATACCGAACAATGGAGTTCCTTCTGCTGTCCTAACACGGAAGCCTGCTGATTTCCCCTCAGCAAACGAACGAACCGATAAGACAGTCAGCGTATCATCAACTGCTTTAACTGCTTTTGAAAGGATAGCTTCCATTTCTTGCATGGAGGTATTCAAAGCAATCCAGTCTCCATCAATATCTCGTGTAATTCTTGATACGCTGGCATCTTTTTGATTTTGTAAAGCAATTTTTAGCGTCATTGCCCCTTTGAACACTACAGGTGCATGATTCTTTGATAGCTCTAAAATCACTTGTATCATTATCTTTTCGATACTGTCCATCAAATAACCTCAGTATAATATTCAAGAGCCCATTCCTTATACCGATTGAATCGTGGTATTAGGTCGGCATCAATGGTAAGTCCATCGAAACTTTCTCCATACATATCATAATAATTAGCAAGTGTTTCTTGAATCACCTGATTGTCTCCATCTGCACGCAGTAAGTCGTTAATAGTCTGATTGACCGTTGTGCAATAAAGTCCTCCTTTTTTCTCATAGGCGATGTATCGAAAGGTAGGAACAAGAAACTCCTCTGTGTCTTTAATGTTAAGTGGAACCATGACAAAGATTTGTGCAGGATCATGTGTCAGGAAGCCATTGGACAGTCCAAGATATTCTGCTGCTGTATCATAGGCGAGAACACAAGGCTGATCCTTCAATAAGTCTCGTAAGTAGTCATTGTAAGTATAGAGCATAAGGCTGCCTCCTATCTGTGTCCATCTTTCTTCTGCTCCTCTCGAAAGCGTACCCATTTCATCAGATATTCCTTCTCCATAAAATGATCGATGGCTTCCCAATGGGGAAGTACACGCATTTTCCAAACATCATGGAAGATCTTGTCGTCGTATCTATCGGTGCAAATATAGTCATGACGCATACCTTGCAGATTCGAGAAGTCGCCTGCCTGCAGCATGTCAAGACAAGCACGAATGTGATTGGCAATCGGATAGATTCGTCCATGATATTCACGTCCCTTTTCAATACCTTCTTCTCCGAAGAGGGAACGCTCGCTGTTCCATAACAGAGGATGCTGTTCGGAAACAGGAGGTGGCAGATGCCAGTCACCACAGGTTTCTAAATGACAAGGTACGTTCAGCGCATGAAGACCCGAGATATATTGCATCAGCTTCCTCGCTTTCTTATTTTTCATTTATTTATCTTAGATTGTTTATTTTATACCGATAAATGATTTTGATTTATATCGTTATGAATATTTTCCTTTATTATTCGAGGTGGTCATTTTGACCACCTCGAATATTCGTCTTTAACATTCATTTTTCACTTATTTTTCATCTATTCTTTCCCTGAAGATCTCGTTTGATCTTCAACAGCTGTTGGAGAATCCCAAAACATAACCGTATACTTCCACCAAGCCTCGCCGAAAGCTTCTTTGACAAGAGCAACAGAGCGCTTATTGATGGATTCTTGTATCTGTTTCTTCAATGTCTGCTTTTCTTTGTCTGAAGCAGGCATTTTCCTAGGAGTCATCTGAGATATTTCTTGCCGTAGTTGTTGTTGCAGGCTGATGAACTTCTCCCGATCAGCTTCCCGAAAATTAATCGGCGATGCTTCATCCCACCACTTATAAACGGTCGGCTTCGTCAGTCCTGTATCGCGTACACAATCCGCTTTCCTTCCCTCAGGATGTCTCTGACGCCATCGGAAGACCGTCAACTTTTTTGTGCCACTTTCACTTTCATTCGGTTGCGCATCCTTATTATTCCATTTATCCATATATATCCTCATATTTATTTATTTTATTATAGCAAATCCGGTTTAGTATTTCATCTCTTTGGGATCATCAAGGCGATGGACAATATATTCACCCTTTCCTGCATCCCAAGTATCCACGGCGATGACTTCTTCTACACGTCTTACAGCTGCTCGCTTGGCGATATAGACGATGACGTTAATTGCACGAGCAATAGAGGCTTGCTGTGGCGTGATAGAGACACGGGAAATCATACCCTCTAAGCGGAAGAGTGTCTCAAGCGCACTGTCGCTGTGTACGGTCGAGCATCCACCACGATGCCCAGTACTCCATGCGTCAATCAGTGTCAAGGCTTCCTTGCTTCGCACCTCGCCGACAACGATACGATTCGGCGATAGTCGCAAGGTCTTTTTTAGCAGCGCATCCATATCGACATTTTCCATGGTGGTGAGTGCCACAGAGTTTTCTGCGGTGCACTTCAATTCCTTGGTATCCTCAATCGTGATGATACGCTCGCCAAGCGTCGAGATCTCTGCCAGAATGGCATTCAGGAGCGTCGTTTTCCCACTTGCCGTACCACCGGCCGCGATGACATTTCGGTGATTGTGAATAGCAGCGATGATGGCATCGTGCTGACTTTTCGTCATCGACCCTTGTGTGACGTAATCTGCAAGGGTATAGACACTTTTGGAATGCTTGCGGATGTTAAAAGAGGGTGCGTCTACGAGACCGGGAAGTTCTGCCTGAAAGCGACAATTCGAAAAGAGACGCGACGCAGGAATGTCTGCCTGTAGGGATGGATCCACCTTTAGATTGATGGTATTGCCGGAAAGGTCTGCAATTGCATAGATAACACGTTTGGTTTTATCGGGATCCATACGAATCCCTGTATCCTCAAATCCTACACCAAAGCGATCAATCCATAGTTTCCCATCTGGATTGACCATGACTTCCGTCACATCATCTTGGTGCATATAGTGCATGATGTCTGCGCCTAGACTAGTTTCCAAAATCTGCAAACGACGCTCCCATACGATTTTATCCAATGTCTGTGTTGCCATTTTTCTCCTTTTCCTCCCTTCTCTTACGCATTTCCTCTTCAAAACGCACACACGCCTTTCGAAAGAGTTGTCGGACTTTTTCTTTCTCGCTTAGCGTTTCCGTACAATGGGGCTGCGAAGCTTCTGCCCCTTCCGTTCCGTCATGCTTTTCTTTTTGAACGGAGATTGTTGGATTTTCCGCATTATCGTTGGTTTTTGGCTGATCGGTTTTTGGTGCATTTACTTTTTCCTCGCCTTCCTGCTGTTTTCCTACCAATTTGTCTTTCTCTTCCCGTGCCTTGCGTGCACTGGCAACTTTCTCACGCTTTTCTTCAATCTTTTTGCGTTCCAGAGCGTGTACATCAAAGAGGTTTTGGTAGCTCTGTATCTTGGTAGCTGTATCGGAGAAAAGCGGTGGTGGAAAAATGCGCTTTTTGAAGAACGGCTCTTCATAGTAGCGGAGTTTGTACCCATAGATAGCACGGAATCCTGCAATAAAGACAAGCTCACGGTCCTGTGGCATGCGGCGCACCTCATCTGGTGTCATCAATTTTCTCGCCATGTTTGACGTTGAAGTCGAACCTTTGAACATCTCGCCGGACGTAGACTTTGAAAAAGAATGTATGGTCTTTTCCCCGAGCGTTTCCGAAAGTGTTCTTGCTGTGCCACCTCCGTCTTCCAGCGTTGGCGTGAAGTAGATCTGCACATGACAGTTGCCAGGGATCGCGTTTTCCTTGGTATAGATTTTGTTCAGCTGTCCCATGCTTTGTGCAACGACGCAAATCTTGACCCCATAGCCTGCACAGATGGCAAGGGAACGCTCAATGGATTCGAGCTTATAGAGTTGAGGGAATTCATCGAGCATGAGCAGCAGACGCTGTTTCTTCGGCTTTTCTTTGTTCTTTGCGCCTTGTCCTTTCTTTGCTTCCTCAAACTCCATATCGCGAACGAGCTTTGCCAGCATGGTATTGATGAAAAGACGCAAGATCGGGCGCAATTTTTCAATATCGTTTGGCTGAAGAACAAGATACAGTGATATTTCTTGCCTTGGATCGAGTAAGTCTCGCACGGTGAAATCTGAGGTTGCTGTATTCTTTCGTACCAGCGGATCTTGGTAGACAGCCATGGAGGTTTGCGCTGTTTGCAGGATAGATGCACTCGTCTGCTCTGCGCCATTGTAGATGTTGGCAGCTGCTTCAGCAACCTTTGGATGCACCAAAAGAAGATACCAGGGTCCTTTGCCATCCATGTGTCCTTGGATGGCCGTCTCGATTTCTTCCTTATTATTGGCCAGTGACAAATCAGGTGCAGAAAAATCAAAGTGGCGTCTTTCCGACTCATCCTTTGTTTCGTATTTTAGATAACGGAGGGTCTCCTGCAAAAGTTCAAGGTTGCTGCGCGGCTGTGCAGCTTCCTTCTCGCGTCCTTCCGAAATGGCTTTCTCATAAGCTATGCGGACTTCGTTGTTCTTCTCAACGGCGTCAGCAAACGCAGGACATGCCTTGGCGAACGGGCGAAAGTCTTCGATGTATTCTCCGTATATTTCTTTAAGGACATTCTTTTTCCCATTCATCTCTAAGAACTCTTCTTCTGAGATATGCGGATACTGTTTCATGGTCGCAAAGAGCTTTTGTGTGCTCATTGTCGGCGTAGAAAGAAAGGTCATGACATCGGAGGGACAGGGAAGTAAGCGTCCTTCTTGGTGATGTTTGTAGAGAAGGTGAAGAATGATGCCATTTAGAAGTGCAGAAGCAGAATTTTCCCAGAAAGGATCTTTGCTGCCTCCTTCACCGGTCTTCACCATCATTTCTGAGATGGTGGAAACGTCCGTCAGTTCTTCAAAGGACTGGAAGTCTATTTCTGCAAAAGGATTCCACTTTGCCGCAGAATTATCTTTACAAAGCGGTTCGAATTTCATCACTTTCTGTTTAAAAGCTTTTTGTCGCCAGGTTGCCGTGAAATTCCAAAGTTCTCCCTTTGGATCAAAAAAGAAAATCGAATGCTTCCAGCAAATGCCTGTCGGAATCATGTTGCAGACACCTTTGCCGGAACGCGTCGGAGCAACCAAAAGCACGTGTTCTGGTCCATTATGCAGCATGAGCTTTTTCGTGAACGGATTGATGCCAACCACGAAGCCCGATGCTTTTGCCTCTAGTCCTGCCTTTATGATATCTTTCTTTTTGGCCCATCCAGCGGTGCCGTGACTTGACATCCGCTGCATACCTCGATAGGTCTGATAGCAGCAAAAGACACCGAAGGCATAAAATATCCAGGCAAGCAGGGAATACCTACGAACCTCTGTCCCCATCCGTTCCATGACTTCTGCATTGTCGCGCCAAATGTAAAGCGAAAAAGGGGAGAAGATTTCGTCATAAAGATGCCCTGGTAATGCAGGATCATAATCTTGCAGTGACGCAATATACTCGACAGAAACCCAATTTCCTATGAGGTAGGCAAGGATGAGAATGGCGCCACATATGGCAAAAAGTTTTATTCTATCTTTGTCTTCAATGTCTTGCATAATTCATCCCTCTCTTAGTATTTATTTTTATCTATTATATCACCACTATATCCCTTATTCTTTCCATTGTTTAATATTAATATGAATATCTTTATGTTTTATTCGAGGTGGTCATTTTGACCACCTCGAATATTTGTATGAATTATTCACTTTTCACCTATTCTTCATATTCTAAATATCAAATACCTTCGCCAAAAGCAATGGGTTGAACGACGAAAAGTTGGAAGGTGTGCCCCGGTTCGATCTTGACCGTTGGCGGATGATCCGAACCACGATCAAAGAGACGTGACGTTGCCTGTACGAGATTTGCCATGGCACCCTGCATCGCAATCTGACCACCGGAATACGTATCAGAGGAGTTTGTATTGCCACTGGCAAGGCTGCCAAGGGCGGCAATTGCACTCGAGAACATGCCGGCTCCAAGGCTGCGCATGGTGTGACGATGTACTTTGCCCGTTAGTCCATTGTAGCTGGCGCCATCAACGGCTAGGATGGAGGCGCCGATATCGAAGGTTTCGCCAGATGGGAAGATGATGGTTGAGAACGTAACGTTTACGCGGCCATTCCCGAGTTCCTCTCCTGCTGCATAGGTACCAATAAGGCGAGAGCCTACAGGTATGAGAAGATTCGTCTGTGTAAAGCTGTCATAAACATCTGCTGTCGTCTGTGCAACAACCTGACCAGGTGTATCGGTATTGATGCCCGAAAACAGCATAGCGGGAATCAAGGTGCCTGCCTGAATCACATAAGGACTGGAAGACGCAGGGGAGAGCGCGGCGAGCTGAAGCATATTTGTACTGGCTGGAGAGGCCGATGCACTGGTTGGCAGAAGCGTCGGTACTGCCGTTGTCGATGGGGGGGCTGCAGATGCCGTCGCTGCAGCATCCTTTGTGTTTTGTCCACCAAGTGCAAAATCAATCGCCGAGGCGAAACGTTTTTCGAGTTCTGCGGCCTTTTGCTGAGCTTCGCTTATTTTGCTTGCAGCTGGTGCTTGTGCAACAGATGCTGGTGCGGCAGCTGGTGCCTGTGTAGGTGTTGATTCTGCGGTCTGCACGATATGAGGCATAGCAGGTGTTTGTCCTTGTGTACCTTGTGTCGTGTTCTGCTGTCCTTCTTTTGTATTCTCTGACGCAGCTTTGATTTGCGTCTGTGCATTTTTAGCATCACTTGATGTCGTTGCACCGTTTGCGCCTCGCGTTTGCTGATTTTGCGCATTTCTCTGATCGTAGAGTTTCTTGTATTCCGAACCCTCCTCTTGCTTCTTTCCCTCTGTTTTTTCCGATGGTGTTTGTGCGGAATGCGGAAGCTGTGCTTTGGCGGATGGTTTGCCATTATCGCTCGTTTTGAAAAAAGCATAGCTCATACTGAAGATGAGCACAAAGGCGATGGCAAGACCAGCGATAATTTTGCGGTTGATGCCGTAAATGGGCTTGTGTTCACCACTGTTCATCGTTTGCTTTGAAGGATCTTCGTCTTTGGCGAAGACGGCATCTTCGGTTTCTTGTGATTCGATGGCTTCCTGCTGCGGATTGTTCCGACGAAAATGTGTTTTCATGTTCAGGAAGAATTTCTTAATCTTATCCATGGAAGTACCTCCTTGATATAACATTTCATGCTCTATGCCTTCTTATGTTCAATCGTGACGCGATCCTTTTCTGAGACACGAAGCTGTGCCTTTTCAAAGACGGCATCCACGATGTAGTAGTTATCTTTTTGCTTGTAGTTGATGATGGAAAATTTGTGCTCGTTCTTGCGTTTTATGAAGAGCGGCACTTGTGTACGTGGTGCTTTGTTAAATTCCAGATAAGTATGAACACCGTCTGTTGCAACAGAAATCGGCATATATTCCTGCGCTTTTCCTTTGACTTTGAACTGCCGATCAAGATTTGCCAAGGCAGATGCAGAGGGCATCACAGCTGCCGAGCTATCTTTTTTCTTCTGCTGTTCCTTTGCATCTTCCTCAGCATACGTCCAGTTCACCATCGGATTGTACCAATCCGTGCTATGCACGATGATCTGATAACTTCTTCGGCTGGTGTTGACGATAAGATTGGTCGTGCTTGTCTCAACAACGGGCTTGACGTAGATATGCGGTGTGCCGTCCACCGTTGCTTTTGAAATTGCCCAAGAGGATGTGTCACCACCTCCTACGTAAGTGACAGATTCGCCTTTGCGAAAGGCTAGATCCGTGATATAGCCACGCCGACAGTAAATTTTGTAGAGTTGATTCGGCGCATAAGCAAAGGTCACGGTTGAGCTGCCTCTCGCATCGATGGCATCCTGCGTATAACCCGTTGCATTCACCGAACTCGTGGCATAAGAGCGATACCGATCATGTAGGCGATCTATCGCATCGAGGCGTTCGCTCATGCGGTCGAGGAATTGGAGTATGTCTGCTTGTGTGTCACTCATGGTCAAAAGCTTTTCACGCAGTTTTGCAAGTTCCTCGCGATCGCTTTTCTTGCGTGGTTTTTCGGTTTTTTCTTTTCCTTTGGAAGCGACAGAAGACGCAGGTTTTGTGCTTTTTTTCGTTTTCTCCTGCTTTTGAGGACGTTTCTCCTGCTTTATATCGAGCGCTTTCTTCGTAGGAGCCTGTGCGCTGGCCGCTTCCGTGATGATCTTGTCTGCACTTTGTGCGCTTGCTGCATAGCTGATAGGCGTGGCTGAGAGCCATGCACTCGCAGCAAGCGCCATGAGCATGATCTTGGCTTTTCTGTTACTTTTCCGAATCCTTTTTTCCTGCATAACATTTCCTTTTTTTCTAGTTATTGTTTTTGCTTGTCTGACGGTGCGACGGCTCCTGCGCCAGGGGTCGGCTTCTTGCTGTCCGTCTTTGTGCCGATTTCTGAAGAGAAGTTGAGATCGGAGATATAAAGTCCCAGCGGGTTGTTGATGAGTGTGGTATCATCTTTCGGCGGGATGATGGTCGTCGAGAAGACGCACTCATATTTGCGCGTAGTCTGCTTTCCGTCAGCAATCGTGAACTCTTGCTCTTCCCACGCTGCATGATAAGAATCGGTATCAGGAATTTTTTTGATGCTTGTGATTTTTGTCTGAACGGTCACAAGCGCATATTTCTTTTTGAATCCCTCGTTTTCTTGAATGGTCTCGTATTTACGCGCTGCACCTTCCGTCAAGAAGGAATAGGCTTTTGCCTGCATCTTGTCCTGTTGTACGGGATCCAGTTGGAGGTTTCGTGCGTTTTGGATAAACTGTCCGATAAAGTAACGCACCTCTGCTTCTTGTGGGGTATATTCTTGCGCAATGAGCGAGCCTGCTTTTTCTACTTCACCGGTGCTCTTGTCCACCGTCACGACGTAAGGAATAATACGTGATTTTAGGGATTGAATGGTGAGTCCAATGGAAAGTACGATACAGGCAATGAGAAGTCCTAATGCGATACGCCGCCAGTTATACGCCTGCTCGCTTACACTGCCAATACGACGATCTACGGTTTCACGCGCTTTTTCTGCCGGACTCAGTTTACGCGTCGTATCGGAGTATTTTTCGGGCTGTTTGAAAATGTCAAGTGCCATAAAACCTCCTTGTCACCTTGGCGTTTCTTCGTCGCCAAAGTAGGCAATCTTTGTACTGTCTGTTTTCTTCACTTCTGCTGCTTTCGGAGCTTCCTGCATCGGTGCTCTCGGCTGTAAGATGACAGGTGCTTGCTGTGGCTGGATCGTCGGTGGTTGTACCACTGGCGTAGGCGCTGCAAAGATACGTGAGGGATTCGGAACATTTGGTAAGGGGATTGGGCTTGTACTTCCTGTATGCAGGACAAGGGGGACTTGCCCTGCTTGTCCTGTTTTTCCTGGGATAGGTGTTGCTTTTACCGCATCGCCCTGCACGATCTGCGCTTGTTTTGCCTCGGCTGTCTCAATGTGAAAGGGAATGGTATTGCCGTTTTCATCCTTCCAGAGGGAGAAGGTGTCGCCTCGATAGGGATACCCATCGTGCATCATGCTTTCGGCTTCTGCGGTACGTTGACTTTTCCATCCATGGATGACAACGATGCCTAGGCATAAGCCTATGCCGAATACACTGCCAACGATTACGCCGTACAGAAAAGGCTTTCGTCCATTCGTACTGCTTTGTAAAAATTTGAGTTCCATATGGTTCTCCTTTCACCGTAAAATCCTATCACCATCTTCGACGAAGAGCTTTTCGCGCATGGCAAGAACGTGAGACGCGCCCTTTCTCTGGAACGGAAAGCAGAAGTATAAAATCATGCGTTTGCCATCACGATTGGCAATCGCACATTCGACGGGAAGTAAGATGCGCCAGATGGCACGATCACGAAGAATTCGTTTCGGAAGCGATGGCCAAGTCAGACGACAAAGTTCCTTACACTGTGCCACAAAATCCATACGTGCACGAACGGTACGTATGGGAAATGCCCCTTCCTTGCACGCAATCACGATGCGCAAGGTATCCGTAATACTTGCCATGTGAATGGTGCAGGTGCTATCTTCAGGCGCAAGCTGCTTTATTGTCTCTGTGATGGAGAGTTCAGCATAAATGCTGTTGCCGCCAAATGCTTTTAGCAGCGTCGATAGTGCAGGATATACGCTCTTTTGGTAGTCCTTATAGCCATGAAATGTCCACGCATAAATGTGCATCATACGCCATCCCTCACCAAGTTACAAAAATAGGGATAACGCGTGTTTTGATAGCCCTCAGCGGCACGGTGCCTGTATAGCGTCCATCAAAGCTGTTTGCGGTATCGCCGACAGGAAGGAATTCATCGTCTGGCACAATGTATTCTTTTTCCTGCTGGATCTGCGGCAGGGGACGATTCTGACTGTCGCGCTGACTTGCCATGCCGACATACCTGTCTCGCACGTAAAATGTATTTTGTTTATCGACTTTGTAAGTATCTCCTGCCACTGCCTTTACGCGCTTCATCAGGAGCGTGTTCTCATTGTTGAGATAACCACGTGCCAAGGCAAACTCTCTTACCTTTTGCGGTGGTTTATAGATGACGATATCGCCTCGGCCAATGTCTCCAATGGGCCATGCAAGATAAAAACCGATCGGAAGGCTGGCTGTGCGGTTGTAGAATATGATGTTTTGCTCAGGAAATTCTTTGCCGCTGATACGCCATGCACAGACGAAGATCGTAAAGGCAAGAAGAAAATATGCCAGTGGATGTTCTTTCGGTGCAGGGAATTGTCGAAGTGAAAATCTTTTCATCGCTGTGCTCCTTTCTCTAGCATGGCTCCTTTCTCTAGTATACAAGTGTGCAGTATTGAAATACTGCGGTTTTTATATCACGCAGATTTTTTCTGCTTTTCCCAAATACTCGCGTAAATATGCATGCACGCTGCTGATTGGTATGGCAGATGTGGCTTCCAAACTTGCCAAGCTTGCAATTTCTGCGGCAGTGGCAAAGGGATGCATGAGCTTTGTACAGATGACGTGCGACAGTTCGCTCGTCTTTTCCTCTGCGGCGTGCTTTTCTTGTAAGAGAAGCAAATCCCTGCATCGCTTTCGTGCCATATATAGTGTCTCGATGAAACCTGTTGTTAGCGGTATCTGTGTACAAAGCGTAAAAGTTGCAATGCGAATATCGAGAACATTCAAGAGATTGAGTACGATAAGCGGCTGATAGGCATCTAAGGTACTGATGCGATAAAAGAGCAAGCTTGCCAGATGTCGAAGCAGTCCCTCGTGCATAGCATAGATTTGCCGTTCAGAAATGGGGAGATATAAGGCAAGCTTCGTGATGGAGGCACCATCATGATAATGTCGCCGTAAGAACTCCTGCTGTAGCTTACTGGCATTTTCTGTGAGCGTTCTTGCAAGGATGGTACTGATCCCCTCTCGCTGTGAACGCAGGTAAAAATCAACGACTTTAGGACGAGTCTCTTTTGCGCAAAGATGCTGAAGATCTGAGATAGAGGTCAGTTCTGTCTTATCTTTTTTCAAAGCTCTTCGAAAGGCCATAGCTGCCAGGGATATGCCGATATTCAGCGGTTTTATGCTTTTCATATGGCGACGCTTTCAAGGGAGCTATATGTTCCTGCATGCAGAATCGACATGCGTTCTTCCAGATGTGCTTTATGCTCTCGGGATATTTTCAGCATCAAGGCATGAATCGGGTTATTCTCTGTATCATGCGCATATACAGCAATCTGTTCTTCTGTTTTTTGAATGGCAGCACGTATTTCTTCGTCCGTCATGCTCTCTATTGCCTCTATACCCGTTTGTGCTCTTCTCTTGGACTCTTCCAGTCTTTCCTGCATAACATGTGCTGCTTTTTGTGCTTCCTGCTCTTTTTCTCGCATACATGGCTTTTGAGGTACAGGCTCTTGGTAGTCATTTTCTAAAGCTCGCCGCAGCCAACCAGCCGGAGAGTGGATATTCTTTGTCTTCTGCTCAGCACGAAGGAGCTTTAGCTTTTCTAAGACTCTCTCCTTGCCAAATAATGTCGCAAAGCGACAAGCGTCCTTTTTCATCACACCAGCATCTTGACACGATGTCAAAAATTCAGATGTTCCAGAAACCACCACCACAGATATATTGGCAGATACGTCTGTGGTTTTATCTCTCTTGGTTTTATTTACCGTATCTTTGGTGGTTGTAGTATTAAATCTTGTAATATTAGATCTTGTATTATTATGCGGTACTTCTGACGGTGCACGGTTAGACGGTGCACCGTTTTGCCGTGCACCAAAATTTGAACCACGGTGAGATACTGTGGTGTTTTTACCGTGATTCAAATTTTGAACCACGGTAGAAGTGGCTTGTTTCAAGGGTTTTGTAGATTCTGCTTCTTTAGAATTCTTAGGCAGAACTTTGCCGTCCTTTTCTTCGAGTAGAATTCCTGCGTCGCGTGCTCGGTCAAGAACTTCTTGATTGCCTTCTTTTTTTGCACGCTCTAAAATCTCTTTCGGGTTGATGTTGATCCTATATTGATTACTTAGAAAGTGTCCACAATCTCGTCTTTGCTGGACAGTAACATAAGCACAATCAACGAGCTGACGCATGTATCGAATATACGAGCCCCGACCAATACCGAGATCATAGCAAATTTTGTCGCGTCCAGGATAAGAGACATTGCCAAAGGTACAAAGATAAGCATAGATCGCCTTTGCTGTGGCAGAGATGCGTCGATCCTGCATAACGATTTTTCCAACAATACCATATCCGTTTTCAAGTACGGAAGACGGGTAACATAGCAACATATCCTGTTCTCTTGTACGTTCTTTCATGAGGGCATCTCCTTTCACTGCCAGAGGACAAGAGGGTCTTCGTATTGATAGCCGCCTTGTCCATCGGACACAATATATTCAAGATGTAAATGTGGTCCCGTAGCGACGCCGGTTGATCCGACATAGCCTAAGATGGTGCCTTGCCATACCTCTGTATCTACAGGAACGCTGATGCTTGCCATGTGCGCATAGCGTGTGTAGGCATCTAACGTAGGATGATAGAGCAGGACTTGATTGCCGTAACCGTCGTCGAAGTTTCCTGCCTGTACGACGATGCCATCGAACATGGCAGGGATTGGTGTTCCGTAAGCATAGCCAAGATCAACGCCTGCATGAAAGCGCCAGTCCCCACGCGTCGGATGTTCACGATAACCAAAATATGAAGTAATCGGCAGGTTTGCCTCTGCTACTGTGGGAAAGAGAATCCCACATAGCAGCAGAGTAAGGATAAAATAATGTTTCACTGTGTTCACCGTGTTGTCTCTATCACTAAGTTAATCGCTGCAATACGAATGTTCCACCGTGCAGCTTCGACCGTGCGTCCGGCACTTTGAAGTGCCTCGATACGTGTTTGAACGTCCATTTTTAGTCGTTCGAGATTGTCAATGACCCAGTGGATCGCATCGTTTTCTGCTTCGTCTGGCGAGAGGTTCTCGGGAATGATATCAAAGCGTGTAGTATTTTCCTTTTCCTCCCAGGTAACTTCTACCGGCACGGAAGTCTCATCCTGGATACGCTCATGTGTCGTTATATCTTCTGCTTGTGGCCCTTCCATTTTGTCGTCTTCTATCTCCTCTATAGCAAGAACTGCTTCTTCCTCGGTATCCTGTAATGGCTCGCTCGCTTCATGTTCTCCTTCCTCGATAGAAGTATCTGCTGAGGATGGAGGACTTTCCGGGAGCATACTGCCTGTATCTTCTATATCGCAAGTGCTTTCCTCGCTTTGGATTGGATCGATAGCATCTTCTTTGTTAGAAGCTTCAATTTGCTTTTTGAAGGTCTCAAGATCTGCCATAGAGCCACTAAACTCGCCTCTATGAATGGCTTCGAGAAAGGCGTTTTGTGCGTGATCAGTTAGCGATGCCAGTGCCATAGCTACAGTTTTTCCAATTACACCGTTATCAAAGGCTTCCTTAGCTTCTTGCGTAAGATTGTTAAGAGCTTGAAGACGCTTAAGTGCAGCATCTGAGATGTTTAAAATCCGTTCAGCAAAAAAGGCGCGAAATTTTATGTTTCGTCCATCACTTATGGATAGGTTCTTGTTTTCTTTTTCTTCCTCATAGATAGCACGCGCGATAGGCTCTAAAGCCTGTACTTCGTTTAGTTGATCTAGCGCTGTCTTCTGTCGGTAGTTGTTCGCTAAGACGATGGCGAGCATTTCTACCTGATCCGCTGTGAGTGCTCCCTTGCTTTTAAAGGCAGGGAGAATATGACAGGGAAGTTCTGCACTTTCCAGTTCTCCGCGTTGGATGCGGTAGAGTGTAGCCGATAGACGGCGTTCGCCCGAGATTAGTCGATAGGTTCCATCGTCATTTGCAACAACGTCTAAGGGCGCTATGTTGTCTGAGACGGTAAGGGAGTTAGCAAGCTCTTCAATACCCTCGATGCTGTAGAAGTTCTTTTCGTTTGGCACAATCTTCTCTGCGTCGATATATGTAATCTTGTAGTTCCCTTGCGGTGTTTCTGCTGCGTTTTGTGTTGCTTGGTTGAGATAGGCAAGCATCGATCCTGTGTGCTTTTTCATCTTACCGTGCGAGCAGGATATACCGGTCAAAGCAGCGGATACATCCTGCTCGCTTCACCTCACTTTCTTAAAACAAAATGATTAGTGGAATAATTCTTCTGCAAATCGCATGATGTCTCGAGCGACGCGGCATAAGGGAGAAACTTCAAAAATACTCCTTCCTGTTTTGCTTGCCGTTACCATGTGATATTTCGCACTCTTGGTGGCGTAAGAAATCTTTGTCCGGAAGAAGGGAAGTCCTTCCTTTTCTACCTCTTGGTAGAAGGTATGCGTCATAGGATAAGGAATGTATTGATTAGCAAGAACGCCCTTGATGGATAGCTTCGGATTGAATTTTCTCACGTCCTCGATCTGTGCAACCATCTTTCGGATGCCATCGATGCTATCTGCCTCAAGTACGGTGACAATGACGACATCGTCGGTAAGAGCCAGTACATTAAAGACGCTCATGTTGATATCTGGCGGGTTATCGACGATGCAAATATCATAGTCATGGGCAACCTCTTCCAAAGCCTGCTTCAAGATGATATCCTGTCGTACGCTTTCGCGTTTGATGACCTCGTAGTTTGCTTCGATGAGTCCCATGTCGGCCGCAATGAAGTCCAGCCTTGGATGATGGGAGGATTGTATGACCTCACGAGCCCCTACACCATCCATTAGGATGTTAGAGAGAGTTCCTTTCGTTTTGTCTGCACCAAGCCAACGAGATGCATTTCCTTGCTTATCGTTGTCAATGACAAGCGTTCGTAGTTCCCAAGATTCTGCGAGCAGGTAAGCAAGATTGGTAGCAAGCATTGTCTTCCCTACGCCTCCCTTGAGGTTAATAAGACTGATCGTTTTCATTTCGTTTTCCTCCTTATCCATCGTGTAAGAATTGTTTCAGTTCAGCAATCGTTCCCTCTAGGAACGTAATGAGTTCAGCAATACTCTTTTCATTCGTAGGATCATGCTCCATAGCTTGAAATTCTGTCGCCAGAGCACGAAGGGATTTGTTAATCGTCAGTTCTAAGCAATGGATGGTTTCATCAAATTTCATGATGTGATGCATGTCGATCAGTGTTTCTAAGTATGCAAGCTTCCGTTCTAATTCGTATCGTGATTCTTTCATTTTTTCTTTCTCCTACCTCTTGCTTTTTCTACCCGAAAGCTGTATACTATAAAAACTAACGGGTAGTCGATTTAATACCTGATTACCGATTATCAGATGCCTAGTATCTCTAGTATCTGGTAAGTTCAGTAGAATTTAGCAAATATCGAGGCTAGAATTTACGAACTAGATTACGGATGGTGATCCGAAGGGTAATCGTATGGATCGATTATCACTGGTAGAATCCTGTGCTGGTTGGCGAACCTTAGAGCACAGGATTTTTCTTTTGGGTTGGTAACTTAGAATCTGCTACGTTCCAGATGTCATAGACAGAAACTCGAAAAACTTCTGCGATCTTCATCGCAACATAGATATCGGGAAGACAATCACCATGTTCATAGCGGTGGAGTGTGACCTTTGATATGCCGACCCACTCTGCTAACAGAGAAAGACTAATACCATTATCTTTACGGAGCTTTTGCAATTTCGTCATTTTCACCTCATTCGAGTCCTGCAAAACTATTTTCCAAAACTGCATCCATCGTGCTCGTTCGATGCGTAGCATTGGCATAAGCAAGCATTTTTTCTAATCTTTCTCTGCTTCCAAAACATTCTTCTATCGTTGAATCAACAACTTTCACAGCCCTTTCTGCAATCTCGATGGAGATAGGAACGTTGATGAAATGTATTGACTCTCCTCCTTCTAACCATCGATAAACGCTCTGCGTTGTGCCGACGAGATGCGCCATTTCTCGCGTGGTCAGCCCTTTGTTCCCACGAAGCACTTTTAGCCGAGAGGAGACAATAGTATGTCTCTTTCCGATAAAAGGATTATCTTCTGAAAATGTTTTGCCACACTTACACCGATAGCGCCGTTTGCGGTAAATGTATTGAGGTTTTGTAGTTACTCCGCGCAGCTTTTGATTGTAGTATCCATCGCATACTGCGCCTTGAGCTCCACATTTAGGACATGATGGAAAGGAACGTGGTAGATGGAAGACGATTTTCTCTGCTGTCCTTTCTTCAATGCATTCTGCGGGAAGCTCGTCCACATATGAGATGAATTCCTTGGGTGTCATGATATCCTCCATTCTCTAAAGGTTTTTCGTAGATCTAGATATAAAAACGATGTTACGTTGATAAAATATATCATCGTAACATCGTTTATCGTTTTACTATCATCTTGTTACGTGATAAGTGATAAAAACTATCTCCGTAACAAATACGTTACTACCCCCTGTGTTTGAGAACGCTTTTTTCTGTGGATGTATAGCAGATTTCCTTCTCCTATTTGGTTGTTCAATCATCGCGCAATTTATTGCTGAGAACGCTCTTGGCATCGTTATTGTCTTAACCTAATATTTAGCCGCATTGCTATTTTTTCGTTGCGCTCTTTTGTTTTTTGTATTATACTTAAAAATAAGAAGCAATATTGATTTTTTTATTGGCGTTCCTGGATGTACCAACTCCACCATTTTTGTTGGTCTCCCGAATAAAAGCTCTATCGGTGGTAGTAGACGACGGACGTGCGCCCTCGTCATAAATCAATGTTGTTTCTAAAATGGTTCATTTGAAAAAAGTAATTGACAAAACCAATGGATTCCTGTAACATACTACAAGTCACCGCAAGATGCGGGCGCCAAATGGAAAGAGCAAAACATCCTA